>Ga0268299_1000949_pt1 | contig 66374 bp, 51 predicted proteins | sample NOBtaG_FD_193484 | JGI IMG/M metagenome (GOLD analysis project Ga0268299, IMG submission 193484) | Activated sludge microbial communities from bioreactor in Nijmegen, Gelderland, Netherland - NOB reactor | ecosystem: Engineered > Bioreactor > Aerobic > Activated sludge | place: Netherlands...
CGCCGCGAGAACATCCCGAACATCATGGCACTGCGGCTATGCCGCGCAAACCGCGAATGGGACGCGGACTTCGCGCAGAATGCAAAATCCACGTAACCGTCTCACGAATCCGGGAGACGCACCCTCCCCGCCTCCACCCCCAACAATCTTGCTGACTCCGACCGGGGGGGTGTGGACACTACCGCGCTTGCAGTCGAGGTGCCCCGTCCGATCCGCTTGACGCGGGGGGCAGGGATGCGTTTGCTCGACCGCTATTTCTTGCGGAGTTCTCCCGTTCACATGCCAGTACCTAGAAGACGTCACTGCAGTTCACGCCAGGGCAAGGATCGCGCGCACAAGAAGTTGCACGCGAAGCAGAGCGTTGAGTGCGCAAAGTGTGGCGCGCCCAAGCTGCGTCATCGCATCTGCACCTTCTGCGGCACGCACAAGTCCCGCACGTACTCGGCCGCCGTCCGCTCCTAACAGCGGACGAGACGCCGGGCGCGTTCGGCTCAGCGCCCAAGCGCGCTGTCATCCTTCCCTCCCCCGGAGATCCCGACCATCCCGCCGATTCGGATCGCTCTTGATGCGATGGGAGGGGACCTCGGCCCCCGCCCCGCGGTGGAAGGCGCACTCCAGGCCATCCGTCGATATCCAGACGTTGAAGTGGCGCTCGTCGGTCGCGAGCGCCACCTTCGCCGTTTGCTCGCCGCCCTTAAGGCGGACGAGCCGCGGCTTCGTATTGTCGATGCCCCAGACGTCATTACGATGCTCGACAATCCGAGCGAGTCCCTGCGCAAGCGTAAGTCATCGCTCGCGATTGCGACCGCACTCGTCCAGAAGGGCGAAGCCGATGCGCTGGTTTCCCCAGGAAACACGGGCGCAGTCGTTGCTCACTGCCTGCTCTCGTGGCGAACCATCCCCCCCGTCAAGAAACCCGCGATTGCGACGCTCCTGCCGAGTGCGCATGGGCGCGTGGTGATCGTTGATTCGGGCGCGGTCGTGGATTGCAAGCCCCACCAGCTCTTGAATTTCGCGGCGATGGGCGCGTGCTACGCCAAAGAAATCCTCCATATCCAGAATCCCCGAATCGGGATGCTGAGTATCGGTGAGGAAGACACCAAAGGGAACGAGTTGTCGCTCGCGGCTTCAGCGTTGCTCAGAAAAACCGACCTGAATTTCCTCGGCAATGCCGAGGGACGCGATATCTTCACCGGTGATTTCGACGTCTGCGTGTGTGATGGATTCGTCGGCAACATCGTGCTAAAAACCGCCGAGGGCACCGCCAAGTTCGTCACCGAAAATTTGCGCAAGGAAGCCGTGAAGAGCGTGCTGACCATGCTCGGCGGTCTCTTGATCAAACCCGCCGTGCGCGCGATCAAGCGCCGCACCGACTATGACGAGATGGGCGGCGCGCCGCTCTTGGGCGTGAACGGCATCGCGATCATCGGGCACGGCTCCTCGGGCTCGAAGGCGTTCATGAATGCGATCCGCGTCGCCAGGGAAGCCGTCGATTGCAAGCTCCCCGATCGCGTGCGAGAGTGGCTGGACCGCGCCAACGTGAATGCAGCAACTCCGGAGAACTCTCCGGAGGAATCCAGCAAACCAGCGAAGGCACCGGCCAAGTCCGCCGAGCCTCGCCGCGATTCTGCCTGATCGGCGATCGCGAACCAAACCGAACAACCAGAAAGCGAACCAATCGTGTCGAAACGAAATATCGGAATCCGCGGCACCGGATATTGCGTGCCCGATCGCGTTCTCTCGAACAAAGACCTCGAGGAGATGGTGAACACCAACGACGAATGGATCATGGATCGCACTGGGATCCGCGAACGTCGCATCCTCGCCGATGGACAGAACGCATCCGACATCGGAGCCGAGGCCGGCCGCCGCGCCATCGCGAATGCCGGGCTGACGCTGGACGACATCGACCTCGTGATCGCGGCGACGTTCAGCGGCGATTATAGCTGTCCGCCGACCTCCTGCGTGATTCATCAGAAGATCGGTTTTGCCCGCCCCATTCCCGCTTTTGACGTGAATGCGGCTTGCACGGGGTTCATCTCCGGCATGCAGGCCGCCGAGGGCATGATGAACAATCTCGACATGCGCAATGCCCTTATCATCGGCACCGAGGCATGCTCGCGCTTCATGGACTACACCGACCGCAGCGTCTGTATCCTCTTCGGCGACGGGGCTGGCGCGGCAGTGATTGGTGATGTCGAGAAGCCGAGCGGATTCCTCGGGCATTCGATGGGCGCGGACGGTGCAGGTTCGATGTTGATCCGCATCGAATCGGGCGGCTCGGCAATTCCAGTCTCGCACGAGTCGATCGACGCGCGTCAGCAGTACGTCAAGGTTGAGGGACGCGAGGTCTTTAAATTCGCGGTCAAGGTCCTCGGCGAGGCCGTCGACCAGGCGCTCGAACGCGCCGGCATGACGGCGGACGATATTGATTTTCTCGTCCCACACCAGGCGAATATTCGCATTATAGATGCGGCCGCCAAGCGATACAATATTCCCAAGGAACGCGTAATCTGCAACGTGGACCGCTACGGCAATACTTCAGCCGCCAGCGTGCCCATTGCACTCGCCGAGGCTGCCGAAAAGGGAATTCTAAAAAAGGGTCAGGTTATCGCGGTCGTCGCATTTGGTGCCGGTTTGACCTATGGCGCGACGGTCTTCCGCTGGTAATTTCCGATTTAATATTCAAGGATTCAGGCATGAAGAAAATTGCATTTCTTTTTCCCGGCCAAGGGTCCCAAGGCACCGGCATGGGGCGCGATGCCGCCTCGATGAGTACACGTGCCGCGGGGATTTTCGGGGAAGCCGACGCCACGCTGGCGATCTCCCTCTCGAAGCTCTGCTTCGAGGGCCCCGACGACGCCCTGCGCCCGACGGATATCACCCAGCCGGCGCTCTACACCGCAAGCGCAGCAACTCTCGCCATTCTGCGCGAGGCAGGCATCACAGCCTCCGCCGTGGCGGGACACTCCCTCGGCGAATATTCTGCTCTCTATGCTGCTGGCGCGTTCGAGTTCGCGACGGGCCTGAAGCTCGTGCGCGCGCGAGGCATCGCCATGGCCGAGGCCGGCGCAGCTCAACCCGGCGCGATGGCTGCCATCCTTGGATTGGACGGAGCCCAGGTCGTCGAAATCTGTACCGCCGCATCGGGACACGGGATCGTCGTTGCCGCGAACTTCAATGACCCAGGCCAAACGGTCATCAGCGGGTCCCCGGCGGCGGTTGATGCAGCATGCGCTGCCGCCAAGGCCGCGGGCGCAAAGCGCGCCCTCGTCCTGCCCGTCAGTGGCGCATTCCATTCGCCGATCGTCGCTCCGGCAGGGGAGAAGATGGCCGCCGCGCTTGCCACGGCCGAAATCGCCGCGCCGCAAGTGCTCTTCATCAACAACGCGGATGTCGACGCGCTCAGCTCGCCCAACGCCATTCGCGACTCCCTCGTGCGGCAAATCACCTCGCCGGTGCGCTGGGTCGAGACGATGTCGCGTCTCGCGTCCGAGGGCATCGAAGCGTTTGTCGAGGTCGGCAGCGGCAAGGTGCTTTCCGGGCTTGCGCGCCGCTGCTGCAAGGACATTCCATGCCATACGACTGAGAGCACGGCCGCGATCGAAGAAACCCTAAAGGCGCTCGCCTGATGCTTGACCCCATCCACCTGCTCGGGACATCGACGCTTCCGCTCACGTTGCTGCTCACTCGCGATGGCCAGCAGGTGACGATGGATTTTCTTACCCCACTTCTCGTGGCGGGGATTTCGGGAATCCTGCTCAAGTCACTCCTCTACCTGAGGGCGAGCACTCTCCCGATCGCACCGGCGTTTCGATTCGGCCTGATCGCCTCTGGAGTTTCGGCGATTCCGACTATCCCCGTGCTACTGGCCCTCGTGCATCCGACATTCGTGCCGATGGCGGGCGGGATCCTGATCCTGTTCACGCTGTGGGCCTCGCTCTTCTTCGGGAAGAAAGTCGCCAATAGCCACTGGGATCTTCTCACCCCGGCCCGCTTGGGCCTTTTCACCGTCATCATGACCGTCATGGCGGCGATCTGGGCGCGCATTGGCTCGGGGATTGAGCCATCGATTTCGATTCAATTCTTCAAACACATCCGCGTCACAACGATCCTGCTGACGGCGGTGACGGCTTCCGTCAGCGCCGCGCTTTGGGAAGGCGCCGTGGCCATTACCCTCTGCGAACGCGATCAGCAGGAAAAAATCCTGCGCGGGGTCATTTACGTCAATTTCGCGATGGTCGTCGGGTGTACTGCGTGGGGTTTCCTGGAAGTATTCGGCTGAATTGTCTCAGCGATTCAGCATTTTCGTCTGACGAACAATTCGCCCTGCTTCGTAGTTCCCTGTAAAACACGCATCGCAATATCGCATCGTCGGCGGGACCGAGCGCTTTACGCCCTCCATCGAGATAAATCCGAGCGAATCGACGCCCAGAAATGCCTGCATTTCTGCGACCGACATTTTATTCGCCAATAATTCCTTCTCGTTCGGCGTATCGACCCCATAATAGCACGAGTTTTTCCACGGGGGGGCGGTCACCCGGAAATGGACTTCCTTCGCGCCAGCGTCCCGCACCATGCGAACTATCTTGGTCGATGTCGTGCCTCGTACGATTGAATCATCAACGAGCACGACTCGCCTGCCGTTGAGGATCGCCTGAACGGGATTGTATTTCAGCTTCGCCGCGAAATCGCGAATCTCTTGTGCCGGCTGGATGAAGGTGCGCCCGACATAATGGGAGCGAATCAGCCCCATTTCGAGCGGCAGTCCGGCTTCGCGTGCAAAGCCAATCGCTGCGGGATTGGAGCTGTCCGGAATCGGCACGACGACATCCGCACTCACAGGATGTTCGCGCGCCAATTCGGCCCCGAGCCGAATGCGATAATTGTAGATGCTCTTGTTTCCAGCCAAACTGTCCGGGCGCGAATAATAAATCAGCTCAAAAACGCAGAAGGCCTGCGGCGCCGCCGGGAGGGCGGGTGGCCGAGAGACCTCGCCCCCGGAAAACCGCACAATTTCCCCCGGTGCCAATTCACGCAAAAATGTCGCCCCGACCACGTCCAGCGCGCAGGTCTCCGAGGCAACAATCCAAGCTTCCCCCAGCCTACCCAGGCAAAGGGGGCGAATCCCCCGGGGGTCCTTGACCGCCCACATTTCGCGATCGTGGAGGATGGTGAACGAGTATGCACCCTCTAACCGCGTCAATGCGCGGTGCAGGGAGACACCGAATTCGGTGCCTTCGCGATCCTGCGCGATCAAGTGCAGCAGCAATTCGCTGTCGGTCGTGGACTGATATATCGCGCCACCGAGCTCAAGTTCTTCGGCCAATAAATCCGCGTTGGTCAAATTCCCATTATGCGAAATGGCAATCTGCTTCCGTCGCAGATTTGCCATAAGCGGCTGCGCGTTACACGTGGAGGTTTCTCCGGTCGTGGAATATCGCACATGTCCGATGGCAGAATTACCGGGCATTTTACGAAGGACCGGTTCCGTGAAAATCTCGGAAACTCGCCCCATATTTTTTACCAGTTGGAAACTCCCATCATTCGAGACGCAAATACCTGCGCTCTCCTGCCCTCGATGCTGGAGTGCATAAAGCGCGAGTGAGGCAATCCGCGCCGCGTCCGGATGATTGGAAACGCCGACGACCCCGCATCCCTCGGGTGGGCGGACGGCGAAATCGGCGGCGGTGAACGGGGCTGGACTCATGGCTCGGTCATCCACGCGCGGCGCAACCGGTCCAGCGGGAGGGATATCTTATGCGCGACATCAGCGACGTCCGGGGCGGTCCTGCCGATCACTCTGGCCTCAACACCCGCATGGGAGCAGTGCGCCAGCACATCGGTCAGATGATCGCCAGAGCACGACAGCACGTATCGCGACGGCTCCTCTGAGAGGAGAAACACCACGTCACTCGTTCCCTCAGGTATGCGCACCCGGAACCCAACGTGGTGCTCGTTCGCCAGCGCCATTTCCGACAAGGTGATCATCAGGCCACCGTCAGAGATATCGGAGGCCCCTGTAATCCACCCGCCTTGAATCAATTCGAGCACACAGTCCATCACCGATTTCTCAGTTTTTAGGTCACACGCAATGGCTGGCCCGATTAAGTCTCCGGACATGTCGCGCAGAATGCGGCTTCCACCCGCGTGGGCGGGGAGAGGGCCGAGGACAACAATCGCCTCATCGACTGCCGAAAAACTCGCGCGCGTGATGTGTTTCGCATTTTGGATCATCCCGACCATTCCGACGACCGGTGTCGGAAAAACCGCCATACGCGACGATTCGTTATAGAGGGAAACATTTCCCCCAGTCACAGGCGTGTCGAACGCGCGGCAAGCGTCTCCCAGTCCGCGGATGGATTCGGCAATGTGCCAGGCGACTGGACTCGTGCGCGGATTTCCGAAATTGAGATTATTCGTCACCGCCAGCGGGCGGGCACCCGAAGCGGCGAGATTCCGCGCTGCTTCGGCAGTCACACACTTGGTCCCCTCGTACGGATCAAGCGCGCACCAGATCCCGTTCCCATCGCTCGTCGCCGCGATGAACGAATCGGCGCCCCTTACACGAATCACCGCAGCCCCGGCACCGGGAGCGACAACGGTGTTCGTCTGTACCTGATGGTCATACTGGCGAAAAATCCACGACTTGCTTGCGAAATGCGGTGACGCCAGCGTGGTGAGGAGGACGTCGTTCCATGACCAATCCTTCGCGTCGAGCGTGCGCCAGTCCCGCCACACCGGTGGTGTCGAAACAGGCTCGACGGGCTCGGGCTTTGGCGCGCCCGAACAGATCGGCGCGAGCGGAATGTCCACTACCTGCGCGCCCGCATGCCGAATGACGAATCGCCCGGTGTCCGTAGTGTGTCCGACGATGTGCGCTTCCAGATCCCACTTCGCCAGAACGCGACGTGCGCTCTCCAACTGTTCGGGGGCAATGACCGCCAACATGCGTTCCTGCGATTCGCTCAGGAGAATCTCGTACGCGCTCAGCTTGGCTGCGCGCTGCGGGACCAAGTCCAGATCCATCTCCAGCCCGAGCCCGCCCTTGTAGGCCATCTCCGTCGATGAACACGTCAGCCCCGCTGCGCCCATGTCCTGCAGTGCGATGACCACGCCGGAGGCAATGAGGTCGAGGGTCGCTTCGAGGATTTTCTTCTCCATGAAGGGGTCGCCGACCTGCACGCACGATCGCGACTCGGCGGTTTCGTCGGAAAGGTCGGTCGAGGCAAACGTCGCCCCATGCACACCATCGCGCCCCGTGGCATTTCCATAGTAGAGGAGCAAATTGCCGACGCCCTTGGCCCCTGCCGTCATGAGCGCGTCATGTTTCGCCAACCCGATGCACATGACATTAACGAGGCAATTATCCGTGTAGCACGGATCGATTGAAAATTCCCCGCCGATGGTGGGAACCCCAACGCAGTTTCCATAGTGGGAAATTCCCGCGATGACGCCGTTGATGATTTTTCGAGTCCCGGGATCCGACGGCGGGCCAAATCTTAGGGAATCGAGCACGGCCACAGGGAATGCACCCATGGCAAATATGTCGCGCAAAATTCCCCCAACCCCTGTCGCGGCTCCTTGGTAGGGTTCCACGGCGCTTGGGTGATTGTGCGATTCGATTTTAAAAACGCAGGCCCAGCCATTTCCGATGTCGATTGCGCCTGCATTTTCGCCGGGCCCGTGGAGGACGCGCGGCCCCTTGGTCGGCAGTGTCGAGAGCAATGGGCGCGTGTGTTTGTACGAACAGTGCTCCGACCACATCACGGAGAATACGCCAAGCTCCGTAATCGTCGGGGTACGGCCAAGAACTTCAAGGATCGTTTCGTACTCTCGCGCGGTCAGGCCATGCGCGGCGACGATTTCGGGCGTGATGTTGATCAGCGCGGGACGATTCATCCGACCTTGGGCACCTCCGCCAAACAGCCGCGGGAAATGGGGGGATTAATTGCGCGAACTGACCGTCTTGTGTGCTGCCTGATGCGATTTGACTGCTGCCCCGATAAAGTCGCGAAAGAGCGGATGGGGACCAAGGGGCCGACTCCGAAACTCAGGGTGGAACTGGCAGCCCACATACCAGGGGTGCCCCTGCAATTCGACCATTTCGACGAGTTTCGTCTCGGGAAACTCACCTGAAATCGTCAGGCCATTTTCCTCGAAAATCGGAATATAGCGATTATTGACTTCATAGCGGTGGCGGTGACGCTCGCGAATCTCCGTCGAACCGTATGCGTCGAATGCGTGCGTATCCGGTTTTACGTGGCAGGGATACCCCCCGAGCCTCATCGTCCCTCCGAGATTCAGCAGGGTTTTCTGATCGAGCATCAGGTCCACGACCGGATGCGGGGTTTTCTCGTCAAACTCCGTCGAGTTCGCCTTTTCCAACCCACAAACGTGGCGCGCGAAAGCAATCAGGGCGACTTGCATCCCGAGGCAAACGCCGAAGTACGGCACCTCATTTTCCCGCGCGTAATTCGCCGCGAGGATTTTCCCTTCAATTCCTCGCGGACCAAATCCGCCCGGGATCAAAATACCATCCACGCCCTTCAATCGGGAAAGATCATCCTCTGTTTCGATCGACTCGGAATCGATGCGGACCATTTCCAGACGCACACCATGATGGGCTGCTCCATGCGCCAGGGATTCATAAATCGAGCGATACGCGTCGCGCAGATCCATGTACTTTCCAACCACGGCGATGCGCACGGAATCATGCGCTGAGCGAATGCGGTCGTTGAGCCGCTCCCACGCGCTCACGTCCGCGGGGCCTGCCTTGAGCCCAAGCTTCTCGATCACCCATCCGTCCAGTCCCTGTGCGTGTAAACGCGATGGCACCTCGTAGATCACCGGCACCGTCAGTGCCTCATACACGGCGCGTTCCTCGACCGAGCAGAAGAGCGAAATCTTCTTCCGCTGCCCCTGGTCGATGGGAACTTCCGTGCGGCAAATCAGGCCGTCCGGCTGGATGCCGATCTCGCGCAGCGCCTTGACGCTGTGTTGCGTCGGTTTCGTCTTCATTTCATCGGCAGCGGCAAGATAGGGAAGCAGCGTGACGTGGAGGAAAATACATTTGTCCTTCCCGATTTCGTGGGGGACCTGACGAATCGCCTCAAGAAATGGGAGGGATTCAATATCGCCCACGGTGCCGCCAATTTCCACGATCAGGACATCGCACGCGCTGCGCCGCGCGAGGCCGTAAATCCTCGCTTTAATCTCGTCGGTAATATGCGGAATAACCTGCACCGTCGCGCCGAGGTAATCCCCCCGCCGCTCCTTGCGAATCACCGCATCGTAGATCTGTCCGGTGGTGACGTTGTTGGCCTGAGCCATCGGAACGTCGAGGAACCGCTCATAGTGCCCCAGATCCAAGTCCGTCTCCGCCCCGTCGTCGGTCACGAAGACCTCGCCGTGCTGAAAGGGGCTCATCGTCCCTGGGTCGATGTTGAGGTACGGGTCCAGCTTCATGATCGTCGTCTTCAGGCCGCGGCTCACGAGGAGCGTCCCGAGCGACGATGCCGCGATCCCCTTGCCGAGCGAGGAGGCGACACCTCCCGTGATGAAGATGATCCGGGCGGAAGGAGTAGTCATGGCTTGGTACCTCTGCAAGGCGTGGGTCGGTTGAAAGCGACATCGTGGGACAAGTGCCCGTTCGGACGAAAGCCCAATTGGGAAGGCATTTGCCAGCCCAACGTCTGGTTATCTTTGCCACGGTCCGGCGTCGTGACGATCCTGACTTCGCCCGGGAGGCGCCACCTTGCAATCCCCTGATCAACCCATCTTCCTCCAGAGTCTCTTTCTGCGCCTTGTCGGGGCAGAGAAGTTCAGCGACCATGGGCGATCCATCCTCGATGTTAGCATGCGCAGCGGCCTGCGCACGCGGGGAAACTGGCTGATTCCGGCGCTCGCGATCATCGCCGCGTCGCTGCTCCTGTTCGCATTCCGATTTGCTGCTTCGAATGGTGGCGACGGGTTCGGCACCGCATTCGGGCGTATCTTCATCTTTGATTACATGATCTTCGTCCTATCGTGGGTGTCGGGATGGAACATGTCCTATCGGTGGAGGAAAAACCCCGACCTCATCGAGGAAGTCGCCCTCACCGATATGCGCCCCCGGCACCTCTTCCTGGCTCAGGCGGGAGGGATCCTCGCCGTCTGGTTCTACTTCCTCATCGTCTTCGCCGTGTTCGAACTGGTCACGATTGCGTTCGTGTACGTGCAAAGCGCCGTCTATCCGACGAGGAACCTCTCCGAGATGATGGGGGACATCGCGGTTGGGCTGCTCGTGGCGCTCGTCTTTCTTCCCCCGGTTGTGATGTTGGCCTGGTTCCATTTTGAATCTGTCGTTCTGGCGCATCGGATGTTCGCCCTTGGGGCACTGCCGCGGATTCCACTCGGTCCGCTCGCGGCAACCAACTTTGTCTCCATCAGCCTCCATGTAATCTTTCTATCGGTGGTTGGCTGCATGATCACGGGCGGAATCTTTGTGTTCATCGGAGTTGCGGCGGTGGCTTTGGATAGGTTTCTGCGCATTTTCAACGACGAGATGATGCTCGAAGTCGGCTGGATGTACGCCGCCCTCGCCGGGCTGCTCGCCGTGATCTTTGCCAAGAAACGCATCGGACAGATTTACCAGCACGGCTTTGACGGCAAATGGATCGCCTTTCAGTGGTGGGGGGCAGCCGAGCTGGACCACCCCGCCGTTTATCCGGTTGAGTTCCTTCGAGCCTCGCGCGTCTGGGGGCTTTACCACAACGCTCAGGAGGCGGAGGAAACCCCGGCGCTGAACGCGAACGAGCGCAACGCCGCCCGCACCAAGTACGTCACCGCGCGCAAGGCGCTCGAGACGACACAGGCGCATCGCGTCGCGACCGGGAAACCTGTGTTGGGCGCGCCCGCGCCTATCCACGTACAGAAGGGCGCCCTCGGCGCTCCGCCTTTGATACTCCCGACTCCTCTTCAGGTCCGACCGGCCGAGGATCCGAGTTTACCCAACCATCCCCCACCATCGGAACACGTCGATTCCTCCGATCCGGGCCCGCCGCAGGACGCCGCCTCCGCCTCCGACAGCGGAGGCACCGGCGCATCCTCTTCGAACGAGTAGCGTCGTAGGCCCGCTTGCCCGTCGATGGTCCTTGTGCTCCGATAGGATGAAACAGCCGTCAGCGAGAACACACGCCATTGAGTTCCCACCGCCAGAACGTCATCGCCTCGCGCATTCATGACCCGGCTGCCGCCACCCAAGAGGTACCTGCGAAGTGAACCCATTGCCTTTCGATCAGCTCGTGCGATTCGCGGGCACACGTCGGGCGCTTGAGCGCGTGCTTGACGCGAAGTGCGACGCGCGCGTGCTCGACGTCGGAGGGTTCCCCTGCACGTTCGCTCGTCACGTCGCAGACCACGGCAATCGTTGGCGGATCGAAACGGCCGACATGCAGGAAGGCGCGCTCGAGAACTATCGTCGCATCACGCCGGGACCGCTCCCGTACCGCGACGGTGAGTTCGATGCCGTGGTTTCCAACGACACACTCGAACACGTCCCACCCGATGCCCGCGCGGGCTTTGTTGCTGAACTGATCCGCGTCGCGCGTGGGCCGGTGATTCTCGCGGCGCCGTTCCACCGTGCATCGATTGCCGCCGTCGAGGAGGAGCTCTGTTCGCTCCATCAGGAGCTCTTTGGGCAACCGCACCCATGGCTCGCCGAACATCGGCAATACGGTCTCCCCGACGCCGCGCGCATCCTCTCTGCGGTTCCTGCAGGAGCACATGCCACGTGCATCGAGCACAACGCTCCGTTGATGCCGTGGGTCGTTTGGCACTGGACGCACATCGCGCGCAATGCGTCCGAGGACTTCGAATCCCAGCACACCCAGTGGGACGCGGCCTGCACGAAGGCATTTGCTGATTCCGAATCGCGAGGTGATGTCGCGAGCTATCGCCTGATCATCACCATCGCGCGTGGTGGCGTGCCGGCTGTGCTCGACGAGGGCACTTCTTCCGGTGATCTGCTGGCCCCTGTGATGGTCAATGCATTGTGTGCGACGCTCCGCGCTGCGATGCGGTCGGGGAGCGGTGGGGACAGCGCGCGCCTCCTCTGCGCAGTCGATGATCGGATCGCCGAGGCGATGCGGTTGCTCGAGCAACAAGGAGCGCCACGCAAGCGCAGCCTCCTCGACCGCCTGTCCGGTGGGTGACGACGTGACGGGTCCCGCATCCATCGCCGCCGCCGGGATCAACGATGCCGCGGGGCATTTCCTCTCCGGATGGCACGAACGCGCGCGCGACGGCCGAGTGGCGATTCCCTACCGCGCGAGCGCCGCGCAAGGAACCGTGCGGATCGCGCGTGTGCCCGGCGCGACGCGTCTTCACGTCCTGCTCAGCGCACCCGTCTCCGTAGCTGGGCGAGCCTTGGGCGGGGCGATCTTCATCGAGGACACTCGGCATGATCTGCGGCTCGAAGTGGATGCGTGGGTGCTGCGGACGTACCCTCTGCCGTCGTCGCTACTCGATAGTTTGACGATCAGGTTTTCTGCGGACACACCGGTCATACCGGACGTGTACCTGCGCAACGGCGATGGACGCGCGCTCGGGTGGTACGTGTCGATGGTGTGGCAATCGTGAATCCGGAGCCGCGCGCCGAGTTCCCCGCGTGGATCGAGTGGAGCGGTCTACCCGAGCATCTCTACACGCTCGGCAAGGGCCCCGTTCCGTGGCTGCTCTTCCGCAAGATCGTCGAGCTCGACATCGCCTCGCAGGGCAGCGCCCCGGGAATCGTCGAGGTCTCGTTTGCGAGCATCACCTCGGCGACCGGACTCCCTGCGGACAAGACACGCAAAGGCGTCACCGTCCTTCGCAAGGCCAAGGTCCTGCGCGCGTTCCTCCCAGATGCGGACGAAGAGGACGCGTTGTTCGAGGTCCTCTGCCCACTCGCGACTCCGACGACGGCGGAGGAGTTGATCCGCACGCGCCCGGAGCTGGCGCGCGTGTCGATCGAGTCGATGCGATATGCCCTCGCGCGGGAGGCAGAACCCAACCCGGGCGCGCGCCTCAATCGCGTTGTGGACCTATATATGGATCTTGTGTCGATGAAGATGAACGCGTTCATCCTGGATGAACTGCGGCTCATTACGGAGAGATGCGAGATGGATCTCGTCGAACGCGTGTTTGCGCGCGCAAAGAAACGCGGCGTGCAGAGCCTCTCCTGGATTCTTGCCGAGTTGCGGCGAGAGAACTCACCCCGCCCCGCCGACGGCCCCGTCGGAGTTGGCTGACCGCTCGGTCAGTTCTCGCCACCGCAACAGATAGGGCGAGTCCGGGTGCTTCTCCTCGATGGTTGCGATGCGGTCTGCAGCTTCCTTGGTGCGCCCCAACTCGCGCAATGCCACCGCGGCAAAAAACTCGAGATCATTGGTCAGGCGTGGCTGATAGCGCTCGGGCATGGCCGTTCCGGCAAGCTGCACACGCGCAAGAATCTCCTGGGCATCCTGCGTCGTGATCTCGCCCCGTTCGATGCGCGCCGCGTCATTCATCAGCGTATAGTATGCATCCAGCGCCACGCGCCGCGCGGCCTCGCGCAACATTTCCTCCGCGCCTTCCGGGAGTTCCACGCCCGCTGCGCGCACGCGCTTCGCCATCTCCAGCGCGCCGGCGTAGTCGCCCGCAGCTCCTGCCCGCTCGAACGCGGCAAGCAGCAATTGACGCTGACGCACCTCGAAGCGATCGCGGAGTGAATCAGCCTCCAGCGTCAACTCACCCGGCAGAAACGGAATCGCGCGGATCGTCGCGATCGATTGCTCGAACATCGCGACGTCATCCGCTTCGAGTGCCTTGCGCGCGCGTTCGAGTGGCTCGGCGGCCTCAACACGCGCGAGGTTCGCGCGACGCAAGGCGACCCCCTCCTCGTCCCCGACGATGCGCGCAAGTGATGCGGCCTCTTCCAGCGCGGCCCGGGTGCGCGTCGGGTCCGCGCCGCTGTCCATCATTGAATCCACTTCGGTCAGCCGTCGATTCAGCGTTCCACGCGCGGCGAGGCGCATGTCCGCACGCAGCCGGTCCGCATCCGCCGGGGTCAGTGCAAGTTCAGTGAACTTCTCGAGGTGGCGTTCCGCCGCGGCAAGAGACTCGACATTCACATCCCCGCGAATCATTTCGCGCACGCGCTTCTCCACACTACGGCGAAGTGCTTCGCTCAATTCACTGCGAAGACGCGCGTGATCCTCGGTCGCAACCGAGAGCGCCTCGAGCCGCGCCAACTGATCCTCCGCTGCACGGAATGATGCCTCGTCCAGGTCACCGCGCAGAAGTTCCGCCAAACGCTCTTCGAGCGCACTGACCATTTGCCGCCGTGCCCTCTCGACTTGAGCCATGGCGTCCGCTGTCGGCAGCATCTTCTCGAGGCGATCCAGCGCCGCCGCCGCGCTTTCGTAGCGTCCCTCGGCAATCATCGCAGCGGCCTCGGCGAGGACGGAATCTTCCATGCGGGCAATTGCACGCACCAGAGATTCACGGCGCCGTCCAAGCTGCGAATCCGGCTCGAGACGATTCGAGACCTCGCGGAGTTCCGTTGCCGCGCCCTGCAGATTTCCATCCGCGAGCGCGATCCACGCGCGATCGAGCGCGCGCTCCGATTGGCTCGGGATGGCGACATAGACTCCGACGCAAATCGACGAGACGACGATCAGCAGAACCCCTGCGGCGATCCAGTTCATGCGGCGAATCGCGGGGATCAGGCGTGAAACCTGCGGCAATTCGGAGATGTAACGACTCGCGCGCGCGAGCGCAGGATTCAGCGCGAGTGCAAGCTGCCACTCCTCGAGCGCCTCGGTCGTGCGCTCCAGCCGGACGAGCACCGTCCCTCGCAACACGCGCGCATCCGCGAATCGCGCGTCCAGTTCCAATGCGCTGTCGAGTTCCTTGAGCGCATCCGCGTACGCCTCTCGTTCCACATGTTCTGTGGCGAGGTTATAGTGATGCTTCGACTTGTTGATGATCAGTCGCAGCATGCGGAGGTCTTGGCCGCAGTGGTAACACTTGTCGCGATCGTCGCGATTTTCCGTGTCGCAGTTCGGACACCGCATCGTGATCAGTCCGTGCGTCGAGGAGCGTGGATCTGGAATCGGCGCATCATGGTGCGGGCTGGACGCCTTCGGCCATTCTGCGGATTTCCGTTTCGCGCGCCGCGACGACTTCCTTCGGGCCGGTCACGCGCATGAATACACTGCCGTGCGGGCCGCCCTCGACGATCAGGCCATGCATGCGCGAATTCGGCGCGGGCGCGGCGGGCTGGCCACCCATCGCGGCGCCTGCATACGTGCCATCCGCAATCACCTGATACACCGTGAGAGAACCGACGTTTGCCTTGTCGATCGTGGGCTTCGTTTCCGAACCGTCGGGTTGTTTGACCTGACTCACCCAGCGGGCAATATTGTCTTCTGCGCCGCCACCCTGTCCCTTGCCAAAGGCGAACACGACCGCCTCGGCGTTGCCTGCTTCACCCGGGATGGCAAACTCGGCGACACGCATGCCGCTCGATGGGCGCATGAACTGCCAGTCACTCGGCGTGGGGAAATGCACTCCGGCGAAGACATGTCCGTCCTCGGGGATGTTCGTGTTGGTCGTTTGCTCTGCGGTATTCGGTGACATCGAAGCCGCCATCCAGAGCATCGGCTGTGAAGACGCACCGACCGTCGGCGCTGGGCCGACCAAACGGAAGAAGACGCTCCCTTCGGGGCCACCCTCCACGATGATTCCCATTAACGCGAATCCCACGAGGGGTTCCGGCGGCGGGGCGTCCCCCATCGAGAGGGGCGCGAAGGTGCCCGACACCGTGAGAGCGGTCAGGTTCAATCCGTTCACAACGCCCGTCACGATTTCGGGAGGCGCGGAACTCGCCTCAGGCTTGAGTTGTTTAATCCAGCGCGAGACGTTGTCCTCGGCGCTCCCTCCCTGACCCTTTCCAAAGTGGAACGCGATCAGCCTGGCCTCCTGCCCTCCGCCCTCAACGAGACCGGGGACGATGAACTCCTTCACGCGCATCGGCGCGCCGGAGGTCACGTCCTGCCAGAACTCGGGCACGTCGAACGTCAGACCGGCCGCGCTGACCCGGCGCATCGGTGCGTTCGGTGGGGCCTTGCGTTTCGAGAAGTCGAAGACCTTGGCTCCCTTGATTCCGGGCGTGGCGGCGGGCGCGGGAGTCCCCTTTGGTGTGCTCTCAGGCTGTGTCGGTACCGAGGGTGGCGCCATGGTCGGCGGCGGGGAGGGAAGTTCGTATGAATATTCGTCGCGGGCCTCGTCGCAGCCTGAGGCGCAAGCGATGGCGAGCAGAAGTGGGAGGGCGGTTCGTAGTTTCATGGCGTCATTCGTAGCTATTCCTGCCCGGCGGGCAACGCGAACCGGACACGATTCAGCTCGGGATTCTCCTAATTCGATCTCCTGCGCGCCTCGGCGAGTTCGACCGTAAGCATGTCCATTCCGGGTGCCCAATAGAGGCGATCTTTCATTTCCTTCAACGTGGCGTCTGCTTCATCGAATCGTCGGAATCGGATCAGGACGCGCGCGCGAGCCTCCAAAATCGGAGGGGCGGGCTTCGACTCGGCGGGTACGGTGTCGAGCAAGTCGAGCGCTTCAAGCCACAACTCCCGCGCTCGCTGCTCGTACTCCTGTTCACGCGCGATGTCTCCCCGCATCGTCAGGCACTCCGCCAACTCGGCGAGGACATCCTCAGCCTCCGGCCGTGTCGCGAGCAATCCACGCAGGGCCTCGATCGAAGCCTCGATATCGCCCTGCACTTCGCTGGCGCGGCGCAGCGGCAGAAGCGCCGCCGCACGATGCCGCGCCCCCCATGCCATGCGCACTGCCAGCACCTGATTCTCAGGATCTGCTTCGGCAAACTTGGCGATGGCGTCCTGCGACAGATTGAATTCCTCGATCGCCTGGTCCCTGCGATTCGTCACGAGGTATAGTTGCCCGAGCGCGAAGTGCCCCGAGGATAAGTCGTGCGCCCAACTGGGGTTCTTGTCGTTTCGCGCGCGGAGGTTCTTTCGGATTTCGAGCGCCTTCAGTAGCTCCGCCTCGGCCCCTTGCAAATCGCCCATTCGTTGCAACATGCGACCAATGCGGTAATGGGCGATGCCCAGTTCGCGCATGGGGCGCGCGTTCGTCGCATCCGTCAGGAGCATCCCACTCAGGATGTCGCGCATTTCTCGGAAGTCGGCGAGCGCACCCTTGAGATCGCCACGAAGTTCGCCCAGTCCGCCGAGAAAGCTCATGCTCACCGCGTGGTTCATGCGGAACGCCATGTTCTCCGGATCGAGCTCGCGCAAGCGGGCAAAGATCCGTTCGAACTCAGCGAACTCGATTCCGGCAGCATCAAAATCGCCGTCATCCTGAAGCATCGAACCCAGCGTGGAATGGCAGACGGCCAGATTGCGCGCCCAGTCGGTGTTGCTCGGGTCGTGCGCAACAAGCCCTTGGAACGTGTCTCGGCTCGCGCGATAATACTTGTATGCCTCCTCGCGGTTCCCCGCGTCCTCTTCCATCCGACCGACGATGTTCTGCAGGATCGCGAGGCTGCGCACCTGCGTCGTGTCCTTCGGATTCTCGGCGACCCCCTTCATTCGGAAATCGAGCAACTCGAGGAAGACCTTCCGCGCATTCTCTGTTTGCCCTAGCGATTGGTGCGCCGCGCCGACGAGGTAGGCGCGAGTCGATGCAAGCTCGCGCACAAGCTCGTCGTCGGGATTTTCATTAAAGACCAGGTCTAGGTCCGGCCCGAACGAGAGATAGACTTCCAGCGCGCCTGCCACGTCGCCCCGCGCCTCCTTGACCTGCCCCAACTCAGCGAGCGCCTCCGCCCACATCATGACCCACTGTCTGCGTGGGGAGCCCACCGTGCCTGCTTCCTTCGCCGCCTCCGCCGCGACCTTGAAACTCTCGGATGCGCCATCCAGATCGCCGCGTGACCGCTCGACGATCCCAATCGCGCGGCGGGCTGAGGAGCGCAGCACGAGCCCCATTATGTCCTTCGGGTTCGCCGTTAGCAACGTGTCGGCAATCGTGTTCGCCTCGACGAATCGCGCGAATCCTTCCTCGGCGCGCGCTTGGGCAACCTCGACGCTGCCGATGTGATAGAGCGTGCGGCCGCGACCCGCCTCGGTTTGTGCGTTTCGGTCTGCTGCCGGAAGTCGATCGAAGTAGTCGAGCGCCTTCGCTCCGACTGAGTTGAGCACATCCAATCGCCCGATCGGAGCGAGGCTGCCGCGCAGGTCCTCCATCATGAAGCTGATCAGCGATTCCGCGTCTCCGCGCGCCGCGAGGGCGCGTGTCACTTGCGCTTCGAGCCGTTCGTTGGCGCGGCGTTGTTGGATCAGGAAGAACGCGCCTCCCAAGGCGAGCACGATCAGGAGCCCACCCACTGCCCGCATCGAAACTCGGCGCTGCTTCTCTCGTGCGTCGATTTCCTTCTGGCGTGTATCGATCGTGAGTTCGAACTCGCTGCGGTGGATCGGATTCTCGAGCCGCTCCGCTTGGACCCGCGCCAGCGTCAGGTCGTTGTTCGCAAGTGCGGCGTTCGCGAACTGCTTCAGCACGCGTTCCCGCAACGACGGGACAAAGGGATTCCCTCCCCACATTGCCCGCGCATTGTCGAGCATCGTCAGCAAGTCGCCCAGCTCGCGATAGTTGCCACCGGCCCTCGCGACCCTGCCGTCCACTTCGGTGGTGAGCGCTTTCGATTCGCGGCGCTTGTTCTCACCACTGAGATAGCCCTTCAACTCCTCGACGAATTCACGCGCGGATGCCGTTCGGTTCGCTGGTTCAAGAGCCATCGCCGTCATCGCAAGCTTCTCGAGCTGTGCAGGCACCGGGCGTTCGTGCGCGCGTTCCCGAGGGGGGGGGATGACTCCGTGCACCGCGCGATAGAACGAGGCAGCAGACGTCGCGGCCTGATGCGGCGCGGTCCCTGTCAGGATATAGTACAACGTCCCGCCCAGAAGAAAGACATCCGTCCACGGCCCGATGCGCGACGCCGTCGATTCCGTCTGTTCCGGGGCCATGAATGCAGGGGTGCCTGCGGGGCTTTGCGCGTTCTCGACGTTGATGACACAGCCGAGGGCCTGCGTGATGTTGGGGAGGCTCTCGCGGTCAAACGCCACGGCGAGACCCCAGTCCATCAGGAGCACCTCGCCGAATTCGCCGACCATGACCTGCGAGGGTTTCAGGTCGCGGTGCACGATCCCCCTCGAATGCGCAAAGGCGACCGCTTGACCGACGCTGATGAGGATGGCGAGATGATTCGCCAGAAACTCGTCCACCGTTTGCCGCGCAAAATCAGCGATCAGCAGCTTGTCCCATGGCTCGCCTCGCACGAGCTTCATCGCCAGCACCGGGCGACCGTCACTGTCGATTCCGAGATCGTGGATCGGCACGATGTTCGGGTGTTCCAGATTCGCTGCCGTGAACGCTTCCTGACGGAAGGAGGCCTTGAGCTGTTCCGATCCGATCGTGCTATCCGCGGCGCGCTCCTCGACGTCACCGCGCAGGCGTTTCACCGCGACGAGGCGATTTAGGCTGACCTGTTCGGCTTCCCACACTTCGCCAAACCCACCGCGCCCGATGACGCGATTCAGCTTGAACTCCGCCGCCCCATCGACCGTGGAGGCCTCCGTCACGTCCGATTGGGTGATGGTATCCGGGTTGGGCGCAGCCTCCTCGATTTTGGGGAGTGAAAGCGTGACAAAGAAACCCGAGTCCCCGGAAAGCTCACGCGGCGGTTCTGATCCCTGAATGTTCGCGGGGGGGCGGCTGCTGCGCGGGCGGTAGGTGGCATAGGAATCCTGCGCCAAGTCCTTGGGAGCGACAGCGGCGACTTCCGTGAGGTCTTCCGGGGCGGCGCCAGACTTGCGCGTTGGGTCAGGATTCATCGATGAGGCCGCGTGCGCGGTTCACTCCGTCGAGTTGCGGTTTCGTTGCCTTTACCAATCCCAAGGCTGTGGGTGGATCGTCAACCGCCGAAACGGCGATTTGGCCCCAAGTCCGCCCAACGACTCCACCCGGGCGTCGATCACCAATGTCAAGGAATCGACGTACTCTTCTCCACCGATTTTCGTTGATGCTGTGCCTCTGCGAATTCCCCCTCGTGGCATGAGCGCCTCACTGTCCCTCGACGAATCTGTCGAACAATTCGACCGCTTTCTCCGCGTTGAGAAGAACCTCTCCCCGCGCACGAGAAAGGCGTACCGTTACGACCTGACTCGCTTCGGAGAATTCCTCTCCCGCCTGCACAAGGGGGGAACGCCCAAGCTCGCCGCCATCACGGTCGATGACATCAAGGAGTACCTGCATACGCTCAAGACGGACCTCTCCTATCGGCCGACGACGCTCGCGCGCGTGATCGCCAGCATCCGGGTATTCTTTGATTTCACCGTCGAGCAGGGAATGCTTTCCGCCAGCCCGGCGCTCTCGATTCATAACCCGAAGCAGGCAAAGAAACTCCCGGTCTTCATGATCGACAGCGAAGTCACCAGGCTGTTCGACGCCCCCGACCGCTCGCAGCCGCTCGGGGCGCGTGACTACGCGATGCTGGTGACAATGGCGTTTTGCGGTGTGCGGCTACAGGAACTCGTCGGGCTCGACTGTTCGAGCATCGATTTCGAACGAAACACGATCCGCGTGCTGGGCAAGGGCTCCAAGGAACGCCTCATTCCGATCAATGAGTCCGTGCAGGCTGCGATCCGCGCGTGGCTCGAAGTGCGCCCCGCCGCCGAGGGGGAGCGCGCCGTTTTCGTCAACAAGCGCGGCACGCGCATCACCGGTCGCTCGGTCGAACGCATCGTGGACAAGTACGTCGCGGACTCTGGAATTCGGCGCCCGGAACTTTCGCCGCACAAACTGCGTCACACGTTCGCCACGCTGCTGCACATGCGGGATGTGGACCTCGTCGAGATCCAGCGGCTGATGGGGCATGCGACGATCACGAGCACGCAGATCTACACCCACACGAGCGCCGAAAAGTTGAGATCGGCTGTCGAGAAGCTGGATTCGGTCTAGGCTCGTGGATCGTCCCGCTCCCGGCGTGCTGACCCCCAAATCATGACCAACGATACGCCTCGGATCGACTTGCGAGGTCCTCTCCTTGTGCTCGGGGCCGCGATCATGTGGAGCACCGGCGGCGTCTGCATCAAGCTGCTCTCCGAATGGAGGCCGCTCGCAGCGAGTTCCGGGCGGTCGCTCGTAACGGCGCTGTTCTTCCTCGCGCTGCTCGGGGGGCGCATCATCCCCGCGCGGACGTCGGTCTCCCGCGTAATCCTTGGTGCCATGGCATACACTGGCGTCGTCACCGCCTTCGTGTTCGCCACGCGCCTCACGACTGCGGCGAATGCGATTCTGCTGCAATCGACATCGCCGTTGTGGGTCGCTGCCTGGGGATTCCTGACCGGGGACGAGAGACCAACTTGGCGGGAGTTGACCGGCCTCGCAATCGGTGGATTCGGCGCCGCGCTCTGCATCGCCGGGACAAGGATCGATCCGACGAAAAATCTCGAGCACGCGCAGTTGGGCAACATCCTCGCGCTTCTCTCGGGGATCTCGTTCGCTACGCTGATGGTTGTCCTCCGACACACCGGGCTTGAGGCCGAATCAGAACGTGCATCGGGCAAGCCGGTGACGGGAACGCTCGTGCTCTTTTACGGCAACCTGCTCGCCGGGCTCATCGGAATCCACGCGCTGATCCCGCTGCTCGGGACGGCCGGAATCCCGGGCCAACCCGTGTGGATGGGCTTGGCGCTCGTGCTGTGGTTGGGGATAGGGCAACTCGGCGGCGGGTACTTCCTATTCGAGCGCGGCGTCCGCACCACGCGCGCGCTCACCGCGAGTTTGATCTCACTCGCGGAGCCGGTCCTCAACCCCGTCTGGGTCGCGCTCGTGGTGGGGGAGCGTCCCCCGTCCGCCACGATCTTCGGCGGAGTGTGCGTGCTGATTGCCTGCGTGCTCGCGATGCCTCGTAGGCGGTCCTGATCAGCTCTGAACGCGCGTCTTCTCAACAAGAAGTTCCATGCGACGAACGCCTTCAAGGCCGACAATTGCGTGTACGACTTCGTCTGAATCCGCCGGGTCGAACCAGAACCCGAGCGCGGCCATTTCCTCGAATGCGAGACGTGCCTCGGTGCGGGCACGCTTGAGCACTTCGAGCGCCGGGACGCTGAACTCGCGGTCGATGATGTCTCCCGCGCCAAAGATCGCATCGCGGCTGGCTTCCCATTCTTCACCAGCTTCGAGCACGGCGGCCTTGAGAGCCTTGAGCTTCGCGCGCTCGGACTCGGTGCCGTGTTCCATGATCGCCGAGCAGAGGAGGTTGTGGCTGCGGCGGTGCAGGTCGAACTCGAAATCGGTCAGGTCATCGACAATCTGGAATGCAGTGCCAAGGCGGGCGAGCGCCTTCTCTCCGGCGACCCAGCGGTCCATGTCCTCTTCGAATTCGATCGGCGCGGCGAACGCCAGCGAGAAGAGCGACCCACCCCGCACGCGGTGCACGTTGTCGATCATCTCGGTCATCTTCGGGGTGGTCGTGACTCCGTCTTCTTCCGACCCCTCAAGTCCGCCGATGAACGCGAGACGATTGAGCAACTCGCGATTAAAGTGCTGGAACTGGTCGATGTCGAACTTGCCCGCGCGGGCGCCCTGCAGCCCGAGGTGCATCAGCAACCGCTCGAACGACATAAGCTGCATGATCGACCCAAACGTCTTACCCGACCCGAGCTTGAGCGGGATGAGTTCCTTGAATTCCTGGTCGAAGAGGTTATCCGCCGCGGTGATGATCCCTTTGATGCAGATGTTCACCTGTGTGTAGAAGTCGATGCGGTCGCGCGCGCCTAGCGTTTCAAAGAACGCGCGGAAGAGAATGAGGAAGAAGTGATCCTGTAGGAATTCCTCGTCCGACACCGTAGGCCGCCCACCGCTCGTGTGCAGGTACTCCCGGCCAAGAACCGCGGTCAGGGCCGCTTCCAGGTCCGCCATCGCCTCACGCTGGGCGACGAGATGGGGGAACATGCGCGCGACGACGCCGCGCTCGCGGAGGAAGTCCGTCGATTCCTTGGAACGAAACACTGGGGCGAGGGTCATTCTCTCTCCTACCTTCACAACTTGGGATGCTTCGCAAAGTCGGGGGGATTCTGAGGGCAGCGACCCCCCTCGTGGCAAACGAAAGGTACTCCCCGCTTAGCCGAGGAGGAACATCCACAGCCCCGCGATCGCCAGGGTCACGCATGTCACAGGAATGCCGGTACGCGCGTGCTCCCGCGCCGAGAGCTCGATTCCCAGCTTTGCTGACTGTTCCGCGACGATGATGTTGGCGATGCTCCCGACTAAAATCAGGTTCCCTGCCAAAGTACTGGCCATCGCCAGAATCATCCCGGCGTCCGGGTGCGACGTTGACTTGATCAGCAGCATCACCGCAGGGACGTTGGAGACCGTGTTCGAAAGTAAGACCGTCGCGGCAAACAGCCAGCCACCATGCGCCAGGTCCACTCCGACGCTCTGCAAGTACCCCACCCCCCGGGCGAGTAACCCCGAGTCCTCCAGAGCGCCGTTGATCACAAAGAGCCCGAAGAACAGAATCAGCAGGTTCCAGTCGACGAGGCCCAGGAACTTTGGTGAAGCCATCCGTCGACTGAGCAGCAGGACTCCCGCCGCGGCCAGCGCAGCGACTTCGCGTGGAATCCACCCACCGACGAAGACAACAACCAGCGCAGTGAGGACGATACCCCCCTTGAACGACTGACGCGCATCGAACGATGGGGTCTCCACTTCAATGGGGGGAGTGTCAAATGACCACCTGCCGTCGAACTGGCGAGCGATGATCCATCCACAGGCAACCAAACTCAGCAGAGTGGGCACCAGAGCCCGTAGCGTGTAGCCCCCGAACGGAAGCGCAAGTCCCTGGCCAATCAACATGTTCTGAGGATTGCCGATCAGGGTCGCAGCGCTCCCGATGTTGGCGGAGCAGGCCAGCGCCAACAGAAATGGAATCGGATTCATTCTCCGCCTTGAGCAAATCTCGATCACCACGGGAGTTACTGCGAGGCAGAAGATATCATTGGCCAACAATGCCGAGAGCATCGCAGACAACCCCATGACTTGCACGAGGAAGACCTTTGGAGAGGACTCCCCGCGAGCCATGCGCTGCGAAACAAGCGTATAGAATCCTCCGAGTCGGAACTGCGCCGAGACCACCATCAGCCCAAACAACAGCGCCATCGTACCAACGTCCACGGAGGCCCAAGCGCGATCAGGAGAGACGGCACCCCCCGCCATGAGCACGATGGTGCCGAGCAACACGATCCCCGTCCGGTCCAGGGCCAGACCCCGAAAGCCGCCAAAGATCATTCCGATGTAAACAAGGACGAATGTCCCGAGGATCAACATGACAGAGGCTCCACGCCCTGCTCTTCAAGATTCCCGCCGCGAGTGGCCCCGCTCACACGAGCGGGTGCGAGGAAAAACAAGCGGGCCTCCACGATTTGCCCGTACTCCCCGTCTCCTCGCGCTTGACCGCCGGGCGCGGGAGGTCGAGCGTGAAAGCGACAATCTGAGCTCCCCGAAGGAAGTGCCCCGTGCCCAAACTCCTCCGCATGCTGATCCTGGCATTGCTCGTCCTCCCCTTGTTTTCCTGCGGCGAGGAAGCACGCGTCGCCAAGACGCGCGCCGATGGCCGGATCGAGGTCGAGTTCTGGCATGCGATGAGCCGCGCGCAGGGAGCCTCGCTGAACAACATCATCGATGAGTTCAACAAATCGCAGGACAAGTACTTCGTTCTCGGGGTGTATCAGGGGAACTACAACGCCCTGAGCCAGAAGCTGATCGCTTCGCTCTATGCCGGTAGGAATCCCGCCGCTTCGCAACTCTACGAGAGCTGGGCCGCGCGCTCGCTCCGCTACGGGTACCTGCAGCCGGTCGAACACTTCCTCGAGAAAGAGCCCGGGTATCGCACGGCCCTCGAGTCCGACCTCTTCCCCGCGTTTCTGGAAAACCAGAAACTCTATGACCCCAAGGCAGGGCGGGAAGTGCTTGCGACGCTCCCCTTCAACAAGTCCGTCTATATGTGGATGGTGAACCAGAAGCGTCTCAGCGCTGCTGGATTTGAGGAAGGGCCGAAGACCTGGGACGAATGGCTCACGATGGTTCGCAAGATGACCGAGCGCGACGACAACGGAGTCGTTCAGACGTTCGGGTTCGGAGCCCGCGACAACATCGAATCGCTCACCGTGAACCTCTTCATGGCGAACACCAACTACCTCGACGAAAACGAGAACGTCACCTTCAACGGCCCGGATGGTGTTGCCTCGCTGCAACTCCTCTACGACATGGCCAAGGGCAAGGAAGGCATCGGGTACATCGAATCGGGCTATTTGAACGATGCGTTCGGCAAGGAACGCTGCGCATCCTACATCGGCTCGACGGCATCCTACACATTCAACGACAGCGCCGTCGGCGCCAAGTTCGTCTGGCGCGCGTATGAACTCCCCGACCGCGATGAGAACAGCCCCGGCAGCGTCCTGACACAGGGCACAAACGTCGGCATTTTCTCGAACGTCAGCGAGGAAGAACAGGCCGGCGCGTGGGAGTTCCTCAAGTTCATCAGCGACGGCGACATGCTTGTGCGCTGGTGCATTGAAACGGGATACATGCCCACCCGCAGGAGTGCGCTCGAGCACCCACGGCTCGCCAAGTACATGGAAGACAACGTCAACTACGCGAACGCGGTCGGGTCGCTCGACCGGCTGATGGCTGAGCCCAGACCGATCTATTGGGATTCCTGCCGCGCGATTCTGGATCGAGCTGTTCAGGCCGCCCTCACGGGAAACAAGACCGTCGAACAGGCAATCGCCGACGCAGCGGTCCAGATCGAGGACATTGTAAAATCCACCCGCGTTCAAGATGCAGAGCGATCCGGCTCAAGCAAAGAACGCGCATCGAACTAATCTCTCGGGCTGACAGTTTCGTAAGGCCTTCGCGCGCCCTTGACGCCGTTCGTTTGACGTTTAGGATTTCCAGACCTACAATATAGACGGATTCCGGGGACTCCGGGGGGATCCAAGGGCTGACCATGGCAAAGCGCATCCTCTGCATCGACGACGAAACAGACGTTCTGGAAATCATCCGCGCCGTGCTCAAGACAAAGGGGCACAACGTCGTCGTGGCTCTCGGCGGCGAGGCTGGCCTCGCAGAGGCGGAGCGCGTCACCCCCGACTTGATCACGCTCGACCTGATGATGCCCCGCATGAGTGGCCTCGAGGTGATCAAGCGGCTCAAGGCGAGCGAGACCCTTTCCAAAGTCCCCGTGCTCGTGATCAGTGCCATCGCCGCCGACGACAAGCGCACCGCAGAATTCTGGGTCAAAGGCCTCGGCGTTTCCGATTTCCTCGATAAGCCGTTCGACCCGATGGACCTGCTCGGTCGCGTTGAGTACATCTTTCGCCGCGGCAACTACAACAAACCCACCGCGCCGAATCCCGCCCTCCCGGAAGTGGATGCCGCGTCGCACGTGCACAGCGTGGACAAGCAGCACCTCAAGGAAGCCGCCCCGGGTGAAGTCGTGCGTTCCTTTGTCGAGTCGTGGAACACGCGCGATTTCGCGACCGAGTTCGACTGTCTCGGCGAGGAAATGACCGGCGGTTTGCAGCGCAACGATTACATCGCTCGTCGCCTGCAAGTGTACAACGACGACGGCGGTTCGAACACGACACAGCGTGTCGCCGCTCAGATTTCGGAAGAGATCAGCCTCAACCTGTCCAAGGTCGTGATCGACCGCGAGGACACGGTGCATGGTCGCCCCCGCCGCAGGCGCGAAGCATTCGCCCTCAAGAAGACCCATCTCGGTTGGAAGATCGTGAACTATCGCGCGATCAAGGACCGCAGCCCGTCGTCGGTGACGGGGGATTACTGAGCGCGTCCCGCAAGGCGCTTCCTGTCGAAGTCAGACTCCCAGAATTGCCAACACGGTGATGAAGAAGACACCACCGCCGCACACACACGGGACTCCGTTGATCACGAGCCCCGCCCAGGCCGTCGCGCGCTTCTTGTCCTTTTCTACGAAGCCCAGCAGCGCCAACACAAAGCCGATGCAGTTGAGCGATACTCCGGCCATCACCCCGAATGATGCGATCTCATCCGTAACGGCAGCCGAGGGATGATGCCCAGCCATGATGCCTGCGATCACAATCGTAGCGAGAAGCGCAAGGACCCCAAACACGCCTAGAAAGATCGAGAGCTTCCCCATCGCGCTCTGTGACATCTCGACCGCAGCCGGCGCCGGCATCAGACCCGGCGGATCACCAGACGGCGCCTGTGCAGGGTACGGCGCGGGCGCAGGCTGCGTCTGCGCGTAAGGGTCAACGTGCGGGGGTTGCGGAGGAATCTCGGACATGGAGTGGGGAGCCTGATCCAGGCCGGGCTTGTCGCTCTGACAGCGCCACTGGCTCAGGTGGGCATCGGCACCGCGCCGGTCAAAATCAACACCATCCCCAAGACCATCAATCCACCCCCACAGAGACAGGGCATTCCATTAATCACAAGACCTGCCCAAACCGTTCCTCGCTTCTTATCCTTCTCAAAGACACCGAACACGGCTAGGACCAGCCCCAGAAGATTCAGACCCATCCCACCCATCATCACGAGGCCAACCAGTTGCGCTTCGAGGGACTGCGGGTCCGTGTTGTTCCCTAGCACCCCCGCGAGCACGAACGAGCCGACGAGTGCCATTCCACCGAGTAGGCCCGCGCCGATGGAGAGCTTGCCCATCAGGCTTTGCGGCATCTCCGCGAGAGGCGGGGGCGGCATGTAGCCCTGTTGCGCGTAGTACTCGGCGTATTGCTGCTGGGTGTAACCCCCCTGCTGCGGGTATCCTTGCTGAGGGTAACCCTGCTGGGGCGGATAACCTTGCGGCTGCGCGTAGTAACCCGATGGCTGTTGCTGCGGGGGCTGCCCGTAGTAGCCGGCGGGGTTCTCGTTGGGCGCGCCCGTGGGCTGAGTCTGCCCGTACGGGTCGTTCTGCGGCGGGGGAGGCGGATTCTCTGACATGGCGCCGCGAGCGTTGCGGAAAGTTTACGGCGTGTCGAGCCGGACAGTGGCCAGCGCGGCGAGAAACTGAGCTTCGTCCCAGATTTCGACTCCTAGCTGCTGCGCTTTCGTGAGTTTGCTCCCGGCTTTCCCGCCGGCGATCACGACCGAAGTCTTGGCGCTGACGCTGCCGGAGACCTTCCCCGCGCGTGCTTCGATGGCGGCCTTACCTTCGTCGCGCGTCATGGATTCAAGTTCCCCCGTCAGCACGAAGGTCCTGCCGCTGAACGGCGAATCCCCGGCGACCGCCGCGCGTTGCGCCGCGCTTGTGTCTTCCGGCGGAGCCACACCAGCCGTGAGGAGCCGCTCCAGCAGCGCCTGGTTCTCCGGCGTCGCGAAGTACCCCACGATGCAATCGGCGACGATCTCGCCGATCCCTTCGACCGCAAGGAGTTGCTCGCGCGATGCCGCGCGAATTCCATCGAGTGTGCGGAACTCTCGCGCGAGGTCACGCGCCGTGGAGACTCCCACCTGCGGGATTCCGAGCGAGAACACCAGCGCCGCGAGCGGGCGTGTCTTGCTCGCCTCGATCCCTTCGAGAAGGTTGGCGGCCTTCTTTTCACCGAACCTCTCGAGGGGGAGGAGTTGTTCGATATGCAACGTGTAGAGACTCGAGATGTCGCGAACCAATCCCGCATCGGCGAGTTGATTCACGATCTCTTCGCCGAGGCCTTCGATGTCCATTCCCTTGCGCGAGGCATAGTGCTGGATGCCCTCGCGAATCTGCGCGGGGCACGCGCCGTTCATGCAACGCAACGCGACCTCTCCTGGCTCCCTCTGCAAGTGCGATCCGCATGAAGGGCACACCGTCGGAATCGCAATGGGAGGCGCATCCGGCAATCGCCTTTCGACGACGACCTGCAAGACCTTGGGGATGATTTCTCCCCCTTTCTCGATCAGCACGGTGTCCTTACCGCGCAGATCGAGCCGCGCGATTTCGTCCGCATTGTGCAGCGTCGCGCGTTTGACCGTCGTGCCCGCGAGCACTACGGGCCGCAGGTTTGCAACGGGTGTCACCGCGCCTGTGCGACCCACCTGCCACGTCACTTCTTCGAGCACGGTCTCGACCTGTTCCGCGCTGAACTTGTACGCCACAACCCATCGCGGAGACTTCGACGTCACGCCGAGTCTCTCCTGCCAATCGCGTCGATCCAGTTTGATCACCAAACCGTCCGTCTCGAACGGCAGCTTCTTGCGCTCGGTGTTCCAATGCGTGATCGCCTCTGCGACTTCGTCTGGCCCATGGCAAAGACGGCGGTGCGATTCCACCTGCATGCCGAATTCCGCGAGGCGATTCAGCATCGCGAATTGCGACACAGGGAGGTCGATTCCCTCCACCGAACCCACCGCATAGGAGAACATGCGCAACGGCCGCGCGGCGACTTCGCGCGCGTCGAGAAGCTTGAGTGAACCCGCCGCAGTATTGCGCGGATTCGCATATCGGGGGAGCCCCGCTGCATCGCGAGCAAGGTTCATGCGATCAAAGTCCGCGCGTTCGTAGTAGACTTCACCGCGAATGTCGATGCGTCCGCTCGGCACGCCGCGCAACCGGTTCGGGATGTCCTTGAGCGTGCGAAGATTCGCCGTGATCTCGTCCCCCTGCACGCCGTCGCCGCGCGTGACGCCGCGCACGAAAGCTCCATCCTCGTACACGAGCGACACCGCCACGCCGTCGATCTTCAACTCGACGACATAGTCGATCACGACGTCCGGCGCGAGGCTCAGCGCCTTGCGTCGCTTCTCGTCGAATTCGCGGAACTCTGCCTCGCTGTAACAATTGTCGATTGAAAGCATCGGCGAGAGATGTCGGACTGTGACGAATCCCTCTGAGTGATCCGACGCGATTTTCCGAAGGGGGGAGCCATCCTTGACCAACTCCGGGTGGGCGGCCTCGAGGTCCCTCAGTTCATGTTCGAGCGCGTCGTACTGCTCGTCGGAAATCTCCTGGGTCGCGTGCGCATAGTAGAGCGAGCGATGCCGCTCAATCTCGCGACGCAACTCGGCCATGCGAAATTCTGGAGAGGCGAACAGATCGTCGCTCATTGCGGTTCCTCACCCCACACGATGATTTCTGCCGCACGCATTGTGTCGGCACCGGGGATGAAATTGGGCTCGATGACCTCGAGGCGAATCTGCGTTGCCATCTGCGGTTCCGCAAGGACGACGCGCTGCCTCGGGCGCGGAGAATCATTATCAAACTCCCCCGCGAGCACCCACTCCTTGTCAGGTCCGTCACGAACATGGAATCGGGCCGATTTGACGTTCATCTGAGGGGAAAACCCTGCGCGTTCCGCGTGGATGATGTCGATCGCGCCGATCAGCGCCCTCCGCTGCAGGAGGATGACCGCATCGTTCGGTCCGTCCGCAGTGAACTTCGCGGCCCAGATGGAACTCAGGTCCGTCCCTCCGGAGGTGCGCATGTCCCACAGCGCGCGATAGGGGTGCGCGGGAATCTCTGGGGCGCCCTCGAACGCGAATCCCATCATCGCGATGCGCTGCATCCCGCCCCCACCCACGGAGAGCCGCCACGGACGCGGGAGAACTGCCAGCAGACTCGCGGCTTCGCGATCCGCGCGCTGTCCCTTTGCCAACGACCCCGGATGGATCATCGCGTCCCCCGGCGGGAATTCCACGGCATCGGTCGCGCGCATCGATCGCGCGTATTCGATCAGCTCCCCGCGCGTCGCGCCGAACTCGCCGCGCTCATCCATCGGCGAGGAAATCGCCACCAACCGACCCGTGTCCGCGCTGACCAGGAGCGCATTCCGCGCGAGCGATTCCGCGTCGTCCATGCGATTCGAGGGAACCGCTTCGCGGTCGCGCATCATCCAGTTTCCGACCCGCATCGCAAAGCGTACCGAATCCGCCTCCGACGGAATCGACACTTGCACATCAAGCGCGTCCAACCGCGTCGGAAAGGAATCGCTGATGCTTTTTGGCACGACGAGCAATCCACCGTTCGCAGCAATGTCGACTTGCCGGGATGTCATCGGCTCGAACCGCAACCTGGTGCTGCCACCCGTGCCGAGGATGCCCTCCAGCGAGAGGGGATCGCTTCCGCCCTCCGGGGGAAGCGCGATGAACGGCACGTCGTCCGCGCCGATCCAACGGGGCAATTCGGATGACTTGATCGGCCCGGGGATGTATCGCGAGGCCGCGCCCGAGGCGGGCTCTCTGCCAATCTGCATCGATGCTGTCGTTGTATCATCGACCGTCAGAACCGAGAGTGCCTGATCGCGCAATTCAATCAGGCGCGCCGTCCCCTCTGGGTCGATCACGAGGCATGGTCCCTCGACCGGCCAGTTCATCAATCGCCCATTCGCGATGACGACGGTGCTGTTGCGCGTCGCGAATCCGAAACCAGCGGTCGCCGCCGATTCGCGCAGCATCCTGTCCAGCGAGGATGTCTCACCATCCCTCGAGAACACCACGTCCAACGAACCGCGAAACTCTCCCGGCTCGACAATCAGCGACTCGAAAATCTGCGCGCCGCCGGGGCGTTGCTCATTCGTGCGCTCGTGCAGGACGCCCGGGGCGAGAGGCACCCGGTCGCTCACCGTGTGCTTGAGAAGCCGTTCCCCCTGCGCGGCGACGTGTCCAGTCAACAGCGCGGCGATCAGTGCCCATGCAGCGACGTCGCGTCTCACGCGGTGTTCTCTCCCGGTTTGTTGACGCGCCATTTCTCGTTCGTCAGGCCATACTTCTTCACGCGATTGTTCATGCGGTCCACCGAAATGCCGAGCAGACGTGCCGCCTCCGATTGATTCCATTCGGTACGGTGGAGCGCCTCGACCACGTACTGCCGTTCGAGGTCATCGAGATTGAGACCATCGGCCGGGAGTGCCACTTCGGACGGACGCGTCGTTTCGGACACGATCCCACATTCGCGCAATAAATCGAGGCTGATGCGCTCGCCTCGCGCGCGAATCACGAGGCGCTCCGCGATGTTGCGCAGCTCGCGAACGTTGCCCGGGAAACGATAGACGCAGAGCACGCGCGCCGCGTCCTCCGATAACGTCGGCGTCGGCTTTGCATAGCGCGATGCGAACCTCGCGAGGAAGTGCTGGGCGAGCGGCAGGACATCTTCCGGCCGCTGCCGCAGAGGCGGGACCTGGATTGGAAAAACGCTGAGCCGATAGTACAAGTCTTCGCGGAATCGCCCTTCCTTCTGCTCGGCGAGCAGATCGCGATTTGTCGCCGCGACGAGCCGCACGTCCACCTTGATCGGCTTCGTTCCGCCGAGCCGCGTAAACGTCAGCGTCTCCAGCACGCGCAGCAACTTCGCCTGCGTCTCGCGCGAGAGCTCGCCGATTTCATCGAGGAACAGCGTTCCACCATCGGCGAGTTCCAGCTTCCCCTTCTTCATTGTCTTCGCGTCGGTGAATGAACCGCGTTCATGTCCGAAGAGCTCGCTCTGAAGCATGCTATCATCGGGGAGAAGTGCGCTGTTGACCTCGACGAATTCGCCCCGGCGCCCGGACGCCTGATGAATCGCACGCGCGACGAGTTCCTTTCCCGCGCCGGTCTCACCCGTGATGAGCACCGTGGCGGGGGTCGGTGCGACTTCGCGAATCACTTGTTTGATTTTTTCCATCGCGGGCGATCCACCGACCAGTTCGTGAAACTCGTCGGTCTGCGCGAGCCGTGCACGCAACCGCTCGTTCTCGTCGGCGAGGTCGCGTTGCTCCATCGCGCGCTTCACTCGCAGCACGATTTCTGCGCGCCCCGATTCCTTGGTGAGGTAATCGCTCGCGCCGAGACGCATGGCCTCCACGGCGGATTCAACGGAGTTGATGCTCGTCAAAATCACGATGGGGAGCTTCGGATCGATTCCGGAATCTGCGCCCGACCGAACGCGGCGCAGGAACTCGAACCCATCGACGCCCGGCATTTTGACATCGCAGAGCGCCGCATCGTACGCCCCAGCCGCCGCGAGACGGAGCCCTTCCTCGCCACCTTCGGCGACGTCGGTTTCGAAACCATCCAGCCCAAGATTGCGGGCCATGCGCCGCGCGAATGCGGGATCGTCTTCAACTATCAGGATGCGCGGCATGCGTTCTGGCATTCCCCTCTTTGGAAAAATCGGCGTAACGGTCGGCGTACTTGTGCGCCATCTCTAGCGCAACGCGTGCCGTTTGCACATGCAATCGAACCGTGTCGTCGGGGTCACGCGCGTACCCCCCGGCCGTGAGAGTCACGAACGGGATCCCTCGTTCCGCGATGCGTTCCAGGACGAGTGCCTCGCGCGCTTCCATCCCTCGCCGGGTGATCCCGAGCGAGCCCAGCCGGTCCTCCTCGAATGGGTCCACGCCTCCGAGATAGATCACCAAATCCGGGCGGAAATCCTCGATCGCGACTCGGATTCCTCGATCCAAGGCGTGCAGGTACCGTCCATCTCCGCATTCGTTTTCCAGGCCGATGTCAAGCGTGCTGCGCTCCTTGACCGGATAGAGATTCTCCTGATGGATCGAAAACGTCATCACCCGTTCATCCCCGGCGAATATGTTCGCCGTGCCATTCCCCTGATGCACGTCCGTGTCGATTATGGCGATCCGTTTCGCCCAACCGCGACGAAGCGCCACAGCGGCCGCGATCGCCGCGTCGTTGATGTAGCAGAAGCCCTCCGCATGTCCCGCGAACGCGTGATGGAATCCACCCCCAAAGTGAATCGCTGCGCCGACCTCCATCGCACGCTTCGCGCACAAGATCGACCCCCCGGCCGTCATTGCGCACCCCTCGATGATCTCGCGCGTGATCGGCAGCTCACTGCGGAGTGTTCGCTTCGTGTGACGATACGACTTCAGATCGGCCAGATATTCCGAGTGCAGTACCGAGAGCAGATCGTCGTCCGAAGGCATGACGGGTTCTTCGATTTCGTGCGGCTGCACGAGGCCCTCGCGCTCGCATGCTTCGCGATAGCGGCGAAACTTGCTCGTGATGAACACGTGCGTTCCGATATCGATTTCGTATCTGGGCGAATGGACGAATGCTGGGCGCATGGGGGGGGCGCGCTGCGCGCGCGAGTGATGAATGATGAATCAAAAAAGAGGTGCGGGGCTCGGTTTGCGAAAGTGCGAAGTGTTTCCATGTAATTGCGTAGTGTTCCTAGTGCAATGCGTGAGGCTTGGGCGAGCGCTTTGTTGTGGAGGGGCCCGTTGATTAGTCATCCGCATGCAGAACTCGCGCGCCTTGCGCACTCGCCCTTGCCCCGATCCGGGAGACGGGACGTAGTGCACCCATCACACTGTTACAACAAGGAACCACACCCATGTACGGACCTACCGACCCGCGCGACGTCGAACTCGCGTGCCTGCTGCTTGACCATTCAGTGAAGGCAAAGAAGGGCGAAGTCGTCATGATCCACGGAGTGGGGCTCGATACGCTCGGCCTCTGCTCGATTCTCGTTCGCGAGACCGCCAAGCGCGGCGCGATTCCGTTTCTCAAGCTCGACGAACCCTCGGTCACTCGCGACCTGGTCCTGAACGGCAGCGAAGCCGTTTTCAAGGGACTCGGCGAGTTTGAACTCGCGGCCATGAAGGCGACGAAGTGCTACATCGGCATCCGTGGCGCGGCGAACATCTTCGAATCATCCGGCCTGCCGAAGCAGAACATGAAGCTCTACAACGAGCATTATGTGAAGCCCGTCATGCTCGAGCAGCGCGTCAAGCACACGCGCTGGTGCGTGCTGCGCTACCCGAATTCGTCGATGGCACAGCTCGCACAGCAGTCACGCGAGACCTTCGCCGAGTTCTACTATCGCGTTTGCTGTGTCGATTACGCTGCGATGGAGAAGGCCTGCCGCCCGCTCAAGAAGCTCATGGACAAGACGAAGGACGTCCACCTCAAGGGACCGGGCACGGACCTCAAGTTCTCGATCAAGGGCATCAAGTCCATCCCCTGCGCGGGCTCACACAATATTCCCGATGGCGAATGCTTCACCGCACCGGTGCGCAACAGCATCAACGGGCACGTCACGTTCAACACGCCCACGGTTTACGAGGGTACTGCGTTTGACAACATCCACCTTCGTTACGAGAACGGGAAGGTGGTCGAGGCGCGCGGCGCGAGCGATGCCCAGACCAAGAAGCTGAACGAGATCCTAGACCAGGACGAAGGTGCACGTTATGTTGGCGAGTTCGCGATCGGCTTCAACCCCGAGATCAAGTTCGCCATGCGCGACATCCTGTTCGACGAAAAGATCGGCGGCAGCTTCCACATGGCGCTCGGTCAGTGCTATGAGGAGACCGAGAACAACAATCGCTCCGTGATCCACTGGGATATGGTTTGCATCCAGCGGAAGGAAGTCGGCGGCGGCGAGATTATCTTCGACGGCAAGGTCATCCGCAAGGACGGCATCTTCGTCCATCCCGACCTGAAGGGTCTGAATCCCGACGCACTCTCGAAGAAAAAGAGCGTGCGTCGTGCGAAGAAGAGCGTGCGACGTGCGAAGTGAGGAGCGTGCGAAGTAACGGTCGCGCGAGGTGCGATGGTGGATGTGATCCGACCGGGCGGCTGCGTGCTGCCCGGTCGTTTGATTTTTGGTGGGGGATTCGCCCGCGCTCCCCGATGCCACACCCTCCCCGTCACGATTTCCGCGCGAGAAAAGCCCTCGCTGCGCAAATCGTGCCGGGGCTGCGCCTCGCGCGGAATTGCACGCGCGATATGTGAGACGGGGTGGGAACTGTCTGGTTTCGTGGGCTTGGCCAACCGATTCGTGTTGTCTCCGTGGGGTTCCGGGCGCCACTTCTCAGGGCTCATGTCACTGAACTTCTCGCTCACCCGACTTCTCGCCCCGATCGCGCTGGCGTGCGCCTTGATTTGTTCCGGGTGCGCATCGAGGTACGTCCCCCAGCAGACGGTGAAACTCGCCGTGCTCGATGGTGGGACCGTGTTTGAAGTCGCGAAGGGCGACGAAGTAACCTCCGAGGGTTGGTGGTTCAACCAGCGCGACCTGATTCAGTCCAACAACGCGCACGTGCTCGCGAACGAAGCCCTCTCGCGCGAGTTCGCCCGCATTCCCGGGGTCGAGATGTACTCGCGATCCGACATGATCGTTTACCTCGCGGCCAAGGAACGCCTCATTCGCAAGGCGTACCCGAAGTTGTCGGCCGCGGATCGCGCGGAACTGCTCGCCGCGCAGGACCCAGTCGATTTTGGCAAGTCACTCAATGTGGACTATGTGCTCGTCCCGACCGTGATTCAGTCCGCCACTGTGCAGCATGGTTGGACTTCGTTCTGGAGCAGTCGAGTTGAACTCGTGCTCGAGCTTTGGAGCGTCGAATCCGGCAATCGCGTTTGGAACTGGACTGGCAAGGATCGCGACTACTTCGACTCGCAACTGCGCATCATGGAAGAACTCTCGCGCAAGGCCGCGAACAAAGTGAAGAAGCGGCACCTCTTCGATTACCCCGCGTAAAACGCGGAAAATCACAGCACCTTGAGGCCCTTCAGCCGCGAACCGATTTCCCCCACCGGGAGCCGGTCGTCCATCAGTCGCTGATCGTACACGAAATCCTCCGTGCGTTCGACCCTCCACCTGTTACCGTGCTTCCTGTTCAGAGCCGTCGCGATTGCGTGAAAGTCATTCCCTGCGCGATTACCGTCGATGTGATAGAGACCGGCAGGCATGTCGCGCAGCCGGATCAACGCGTCTGCCGTGTCCTCGAGGAATGAACACGCCGGCATCCACTTGGCGCTCGCGCGGATCACGCCTTCGCGTGCCATGTTTCCTTCGAAGAAATCGATCATGTTGTTGCTGCCTGCGGCCTTGCCGATCTGCCAGCCAAGCCGCGCCACGCGGGCCTGGGGATTCTGCGCGAAGACACGCTCCTCGGCGCGGCGCTTCTCCCCGCCGTAGCCCTCGGTTTCGTCCGCGGGGGTCGTCGGTTGGAACGGGCCGACGGCGTTGTTCGTGTAAACCATCGCCGTGCTTGTGTAGATGAACCGAATATCCGCGAGCATCGTGATCCACGCGAGTTCGCTCGGCCAATGATAGTTCACGAGCCACCCTTCGTTCTCGCGACCGGTCGGCTTCGAGGCGATGGCGAGATTGAAGATCGTGTCGGCTCGCGTGCCGAGGACCCAGTCCTCCATCGCGCGATAGTTGTCGATCGGCACCACGTCGCGATCCCAAGGGATCACGTGATGGCCCTGCACTTCGAGCGTCTGGCTCAATGCCCTGCCAACGGTACCGCGCGCTCCTGTGATAATCGCTCTCATGGCTCGGTCCCGTCGTTGGATGAAAGGGTAGGTCAGGTCTTCTTGGCTGCCGGCTTGCGCTTCGCTGGTGCCGACTTCTTGGGTGCGGCCTTCGGCTTGGCGGGGGCCTTCTTCGCCTTCGGCGCCGGGCTCTTCTTTGTTGCTGCGGCTCCCTTCTTGGCGAAGCCGCCCTTCTTCTTCTTCGCGCCCCCATTCTCTGCCTCACGCGCACGGCGATCTGCAAGTAGTTGCAGAGCCCGCTCCATCGTGATGTCCTCCGGGTTCGCGTCCTTGGGCAGCGTCGCGTTCGTCTCTCCGTCGGTCACATAGGGACCGTAGCGCCCCTTCATAACCTTCACATTCGCACCCAAGGGCGATGCCCCCAGCTCGCGTAGCGCAGAGGGAGCGGCTGCCTGAGCGCGAGCGAACTTCTTCGGCGAAGCGAAGATCTCGACCGCGCGATCAAGCGACACAGTATAGACGTCGTCACCCTCTTCGAGAGAACGGAACTCGTCACCGACTTTCACGTACGGACCGAAGCGGCCCATGCCGGCGATGATCGGCGCGCCCGTTTCAGGGTGCTTGCCGAGGTCGCGAGGAAGCGCGAGATACTGAAGCGCCTGGTCCAGCGTTACCTCCTCTTCGGACACACCGGGAGGGAGCGAGGCGCGTCGCGGCTTCGGCGCGTCCGAGCCCTTCTCTGGTGTTTCGCCCTGCTGGACGTACGGGCCGAAGCGCCCCTTGGCGGCGTACACTTTTTCTTCTGTCTCGGGGTGCGTTCCCAGCACGCGTGGACCGGCGGACTTGTCGTTGATGAAGCCGATCGCGTCGGCCACGCTCAGGTCGCCCGGCGCGATGTCGCCCGGCACCGAGGCCACGTTGCCCGCGCCACCTTCGCCGCGCTGCACGTACGGGCCATAACGGCCAAGGCGCACGTTCACCGCAAGCTTCGTCTCAGGATCTTCCCCCAGCAGAATCATTGGGAACTCAATCTTCGGTTCCTCCGCGGCGATCCGCGTCTCAAGGCCCGCCTTGCCGCCGACGCCGCGATAGAACTCGCGCACGAATTCCTTCCACTCGCGCTCACCGTTGGCGATGAGGTCGAGCGTCTCCTCAAGTCGCGCCGTAAACCGGATATCAACATAATCCGCGAAGTGCTTGCGCAGCAAGTTCACCACCGCGAACGCCGTGAACGAAGGCACGAGGGCGTTCTTGCGCTTCGATGCATAGCCGCGTTCCTGAATCGTCCCGATGATCGTCGAGTAGGTGGAAGGTCGCCCGATTCCCTCTTCTTCCAGCTTCTTGATCAGGGACGCTTCCGTGTACCGCGCAGGTGGCTGCGTCTCCTTCTGCTTCGATTGCAGAGATAGAAGACGGCGCGGCGCTTTGGCATCCGAACGCTCGATCAGATCACCCCGCTTCAAGGCTGGGAGGATCGTTTCCTGATCGCCCAACTCCGCCGAGGGATCATCGCTGCCCTCAACATAGGCGCGCAGGAATCCCGGGAATAGAATCGTCGTCCCGCTGGCGTCGAACTCCGCCGTGCCGGTTTGGCCGGTTGCTTCGATCACAATGCTCGTGCGTTTCAACCGGGCGTCGGCCATCTGCGAAGCGACCGTGCGCTTCCAGATCAACTCGTAGAGCCGCAGGTCGTCTCCCTCCAGAACGCTCTCCAGCTTCTTCGGGATGCGGGAGAGGTCCGTCGGGCGGATGGCCTCGTGGGCTTCCTGAGCGTTGCGCGTCTTGGTGGCATATCGACGAGCCCCGCCGTGAAAATCCGCGCCATAGCTCTTCTTGATAAGGTCCTCGGCCTGACGCAGTGCCTTCTCGCTCAACGTCGTCGAGTCGGTACGCATGTAGGTGATGAGGCCCTCGCGCTCGCCGTTTCCAAGATCGATACCCTCATAGAGCCGCTGCGCGATTGACATGGTCTTGCGCGAAGAGAACCCAAGCTTGCGGTTGGCCTCCTGCTGCAAGGTTGACGTCGTGAACGGCGCGGCGGGTTGGCGCGTCGCGGGCTTCTCCTCGACGCTCGATACACGCCACGGGAGCACTTTCCCCAGTCCGTCCACCAGTTTGGCGGCAAACACGCCATCGAGGTGCAGGACGTTCCTTGCCTTCAGCTCGCCGGTCGCTGGATCAAAATCGCGCCCTTCCGCGATGCGTTGGCCCTTCACCCGGGCGAGCAGCCCCTTGAACTCGATGTTGTCACCGATGAAGTTGGCCTCGATGCCCCAATACTCCGCCTTACGGAACGCGCGACGCTCTTCCTCCCGCTCGACGAGCAGACGAACGGCGACGCTCTGGACGCGCCCTGCGCTCAAGCCACCCTGCACCTTCTTCCAGAGGACGGGCGAAAGGGAATAGCCATACAGGCGGTCGAGGATACGGCGGCTCTCCTGCGCATGCACGAGGCTCTGATCCACGTCGCGTGGATTCGCGAGCGCTTCACGGATCGCTTCCTCGGTGATTTCGTGAAAGACGATGCGGCGGATGGGGACCTTGGGCTTCAGGATTTGAAGCAGGTGCCAGGAAATCGACTCCCCCTCGCGGTCTTCGTCGGTTGCCAGCAGGATCTCCGTGGCACCCTTGAGCGCGGCGCGCAGGTTCGAGACCTGACGCTGCTTGTCGCGGGGGATGACATAATAAGGTGTAAAGTCGCCCTCCACATCCACCGCCATGCGCCCCCAAGGGCGGGAGCGAATCTCCTCCGGGACGTCCTCGCCTCTCTCGGGCAGGTCGCGGACATGGCCAAAGCTCGCCTCGACCTGATACTTCGGGCCCAGGAAGCGAGAGATGGTCTTCGCCTTTGCGGGAGATTCAACGATGACTAAGGACGACATGGAATACCTCGGTGACGATTCTTCCCATTCGTAAAGGGAGCGTTCCCCAAACGGCTCGGACGGGGGTGTGGCAAGCAAATCTTTGGCCGCCCGACATTGGGCAATCATCGCGAGTGAGGTTTTTGCTTGAAAACTGTGCGGAAAGTTACGATTCTGAGATTCTCGTCAGAATTTCGGCCCACTTCGTGCTAGGCCGTCTCCTTTAAAGATTGCGTTCCCTTCCCTCCCCACCTACCACAATACGCAGAATCACAATTCCACTTCGTCTCAGGTTCCCCCCTGCACCAACTCAGTAGGGACCCTGACATGATCGCTGGTCGTTCGTTCTGCATCCGCCGACCGTTTTGGTCGGGCAATCGCAGTGGCAAGCTGGGGCATTTCTTCCGCCTCAACTCGGCTGCATCGAGTGTCTCGTCTTCGCAAGCGGCAGGCTCTGCCGTTACCTCTTCCCGAATGTTGTCCAACTCGCTGGGTCTGAAAAAGGAGTCTTCCTGCCCACGCCAGAGAGTGTCCGCATCATGTAGGGGGGCATTCGCCCCGTCCGCATTGTCAGAGGGCTAGAAATCGAAACATCACAGGAGCAGCAACATGTTCATCCGAAACAGACGCCAGGTTGCCGTGCTTTCCGCACTCGCAATTCTCGGCGGTTCGTCCGTGTTCGCAGCAGCCGACACGGTGTATGTCGACCCCGCATTCTCCATTCTGGTCAACGGCGCAGATCCTCCCGGCCCCGGCCTCGTGTATTGGGACGGAGTCGGCCCCCAACTCCCGGGCGCGGACTCTGCCTCGACAATTCAGCGCGGCGTCACACTGGTTAACCCCAACGGCACCATCAACGCCGCGGCAGGGACGTACAACCAGGACGTCAACGTCAACAAGGTCGGCGTCTCCCTGATCGGTGCCGGCGCTGCGACGACGACGATTGTCGGCCAGCTCGGCGGCGCCAATGAAACGGTGCTCCTCGGGTCGAACAGCACTCGCCTTTCTGGGTTCACAATCACTCGTCAGACGGGTGTTGGAGAAAACAACTTTGGCGTGACCACGGTGACGGGCGGCTCCGATATCCGGATCGACAACAACCTGATCACGCTGAACCGCACGGCGATCTACTTTAACGGCGGCAGCTCGAATTGCACCGTCGAGAACAATACCGTCACCGACAACCGCACGGGCATGGGTTTCTTCGACCCGACGGCTTACACGAACTACACGATCCGGAACAACTTCATCACGCTCAACCGCACGTTCGGCGTTCTGGCGAATAATGCAGCAAGCACTTTCCCAGGGTTCGTCTTCGTTGACAACGACGTGAGCGGGAACTTCGCGAGTCAGTTCGAGAACAACTCGACGGCATCGCTGAATCTCTCGCGGAATTGGTGGGGAACGGGGTTGCCAACCCTGAACGTCAACAATGTGAACCAGAACGCGGTGCTCCCGGGTTCGTTCGCTTATCCCGGACCGGCTGTACCTCCGGGGCCCCCGTATCCGTTCTACCTCTCCGGCACCGGCCCCAAGGTTCTCGACATCTGGCTCACGACTGGGACAGATGCGGACGCCGACCCAACGAATGGTTTCCAGCCACAGACGCGCGCCACGTTTGGTGCGCCGATCCAAGCTGACCTGCAGGTTGCCATTAATGCCGCTCCCGCCACATGGACGCTTGATGTGCCGGACGGAACCTACACCGGCATCTTCAACCTGAACAAGGCACTCACGCTCGACGGACAATCGAACACGGGCACAGTCCTGACAGCACCCCCGGCAGCCGTCCCGCCCCCGGGCGGCAATGGCATCCTTCGTGTCACCGCAGCGAACGCGGTCGTTCGCGACATGCGGTTCGTCGTGAACCAGACAGACATCAACTTCGGTGTCTATTGTCCGGCAACGTTCCCGTTCGACAATTTGCAGGTTCTGAACAACGTTTTCGTCTCGAACGAGACGGCCACACCCCCACTTGCATTCGCCCTCCGCACCACGGCCATCGCGATCGAAGCGACCAGCGCACCGGCTCTCAATCACACGGCCATCATCCGTGGGAATCAGATCATCCAAGGCACAGGCGGTACTGGTGTCAGCGGAGTCTCGACCTTCGCGCGTGGCGTCTGGTCTCGTCAGGGCGTTCCGGTGGTCGGCGGTCCTGTCCTTGCCGACGGCAACACCATCACCGCCTCCTTCCAGGACATCCTCTGCCAGTTCCCCACCACGGGAAATGTGCTCATTCAGAGCAACAACCTGCTCGGCGCAGGCCTCGACATCACCGAGCCGAATGCTGGCGCAGGGATGCAGATTAATGTTCTTGGGAACTACATCGAGACGGGCTTGAATCCCGATACGCTGGCGCCACTCGCCCAGCAGGCTGCCCTCATCAAGCACAACTACTTCGCGCGTCCGATTCTCTTTAACGGCAACACCGTCGTGACTCGGAACATTGGTCTGTATGCGGGCGGATCGCGCGACGTTACCGTCAGCGGCAACGACTTCCTCGCGCACGCATCCGTGAGCAGCTTCACGCACGCCGTGGTTGATACAGACTTCCCGGGCACGGGCATCACGGCCGTGTTTACCCCTGTTCCGGCGAACAACACGGTAATCTCCAACAACACGTTCAACTCGGGTGCGGGGCCGGGCGGTATTGGCCTCGCCTTTAGACGCGGCGTTTCCGCAGGCAACGTTCGCCCGATGGGTCCGATGACCGTCGGTGCGGATGGCAACGAGAACACCTTCGGTGCCGACCTCGATTTCTTCGTGGTCCTCGACTCGGACACAGCCAACGCCGCGGGCTCTCCGAGTCCGCTCGACGCTTTCAACCTCCTGTTCACGACGGTGTACACATCCCCTGCCCCCGGCCGCACTGTGTTGCCGTTCAGCGACGACATCGACATCACGGAAAACCTTTTCGAGGTTCCCTCACCAACAGAACCGGCCTCGATGACTCCGGGTCAGTTCGCCGCACTCGAACTGGGCCTGTGGCATGACCCGGATGATTCACCCGCAGGCAACCTTCTCTTCGGTGGCATTCCTCTCTTCCCAGAGGTCTACGTCGACGACTCGTTCGCGGGTGCCTTCGGAGACCCAGTCTCGCCCTCGCATCCGATCGGAGCGCCCACGGCCTTCATCGGCATCAATGCCTTCACGACGATCAACGATGGTATTCAGGCGGCTCAGGCCACCGGAACCGTCTATGTCGCTGACGGCAACTATACGGAGCTCGTCTCGGTGGATCGCGCGATCACCGTCGATGGCGAATCTGATACTGGGACGATTCTGGCCGCGCCCGTCTATGGCGGACCGAACCCGCCTCCGGCAGCACTGATGGGCGTTACCGCTGCCGACGTTCGTATCGACGACATGCGCTTTGAAATGAACCAGTCTCACGTGCGCTTCGGCGTCCACGTCGCGTCCGGTTCGCCCTTCAACAACCTCGAAGTCGTCGATAACGTCTTCGTCTCGAACGGAAACAACCCGCTTCCGTTCGCAGAGCGCACCACGGCCATCAACATTCAGGCCGGGGGCGCCGCCCTCAACCACACCTGCTCGATCCGCGGCAATGACATGCTCGCGGGAACGGGCGGGCCCGCGCCGAGCTTTGTCTCGTTTTTCCCACGCGGCATTTGGACGTTCGCAGGTGTGCCGACAATCGGCGGGCCACTTCCCTCCGACGGCAACACGAGCACAGCAACGTTTCAGGACGCGCTCATGCAGTTCAGCACCAACGGAGCGGTACTCGTGCAAAACAACACCTTCACCGGTGCGGGTCTCGATGTGACCGAGCCGAACAACGGCGGCGTTCCCTTCCAGATCCTCGACAACGACTTCACGCCGGGTCTCAATCCAAACACCGCGCAACCGTTCGCGCTCCAGGCAGTGCTGCTGAAGCACGACTACTTCTCGCGTCCGATCACATTCAGCGGCAACACGGTGACCACGCGGGCCATCGGTGTTTACTCTGGCGCGGCGACGAATGCCCTGTTCGACAACAACACGTTCACACCGGCCCTCGGTGCGACAGGGTTCTCGCACCTCCTGATCGACACGGACTTCCCGGGCACGGGCATCACTGCGGTCTTCGCACCCGTCCCGGCGAACACCACGACGATCACGAACAACGACTTCCAGAGCGGTGGCAGCGTCACGGGTATCGGCCTCGCCTTCCGCCGCGGCGTCAGTGCTGGAAACACTCGCCCGATGGGCGCCATGACCGTGGGAACGCTCGGCAACGAGAACACCTTCGGCCAGAACCTCTCCTACTTCATCGCGCTGGATTCGGACACAGCCAATGCGCCGGGTTCGACCAGCCCACTTGATGCATTCAACGCGTTCTTTACGGCAACCTACACGTCCCCCGCACCGGGACGCACCGTGTTGCCGTTTAGCGACAACATCGACATCGCCGAGAACTTCTTCTCCGTTCCCGGCCCGACCAAGCCGAACACGATGACCCTCGCGCAGTACTCGACGATGGAACTCGGCCTTTGGCACGATCCGGATGATGCAGCGGCCGGCCTCCTGACATTTGGCGGCTTCCCTCTCTCGGATCCGATCTACGTGGATGATGACTTTGCCGGCCCCATCGGAACGCCGGTTTCGCCCTCCTATCCCATCGGCGCGCCAACGGCGTTCTTCGGCATCAACGCATTCAACAACATCAACCCCGGCATCCAGCAACTCCTCCCCTCCGGCACCGTTTATGTCGCCGCAGGTGACTATGTTGAGAATGTCAACGTCACCAAGCCTGCCACACTCGACGGTGAAGACCGCGATCTCGTGACGGTCTACCCGGCGCTTTCGAATCCGATCTGCGGTCCCGGATCGCTTTGTTCGGGCTCGGCGTCGAACATGATTCTGGTCAGTGCCAACGACGTCTCAATTCTCCGCATCGGAGTGGACGGCGATAATCCGGGACTTTTCTCGGGAGTCGTGCGCAACGGTGCAGACCTCGATGCTCGTAACGGCATCATCACCAATCACCTCCTCGGCCCGGCGATCACCGGCTTGGTGGTGGATGATTGCCGGGTCGAAAACATCTACCTGCGCGGAATTCAGGCAGGGACGAACTTCGGCTCCTTCTCCATCACAAACAGCTCGGTCAGCAACGTCGATGGCGAGGCTGCCTCGATCGCCATCATCAACTTCGGTGGTTCCGGCTCCATCATCGGAAACACGGTCACGGCCGCCTCCGACGGCATCGCGCTGAACAACTCAATCGGTACGCTCGTGCAACTGAACAACGTGACGAACGTCGGCAGCGGCATTCACTCCGACAACAACGGCAGCTTCGGCGGCCCGTCTGTGGCGGACACGCTCACGGAAAACTTCGTGGATTGCCAGCGCGCGTCCTCGTACGGCGTCTGGGTGTTCAACCCGTACCGCAACGTCACTGTTTCCGACAACGACGTGGTTAACAACTACATCGGTCTGGGCATGTTCGGTGGTCAGGCTGCCGCCCGCCCGGTCTTCTCCGGCAACGACGTTGACGGCGACGGAACCGGCCTGATCGGTGCCTACCTTAGCACGACGCTCTTCAGCTTCGGCTCAGCCAACGCCAGTGTCCAGTTTGGCCCGGACAATGACGTCTTCGACAACGATTACAACGTCTATGTCGAGCAGGAGTCCGGCTTCACCGCCGATGCGGACATTACGGACAACACTGGAATCAGAGACGCTCGGATCTCCGGCCTTGAAACAGCCGGTACCGGCGTCGCCAACGACATCGTCATCGCCAACACTCCATTCACCAACAACCCGGTTCACGCTGCGGTAAACGGCGCATTCGTTCAGTCCACTGAGAACACCTACACGGGTGGCACGAGCGGATTCGTCGTCGGCCTCAATGGCGGCACGTTCCTCTGCGAGAACATCTTCTCCGGTGTTTCAAGCTGGAACGTCGATCTCCTCGCAGCGGCCGACCCCTCCGCACAGTATGTCCATGGCAACCAGTTCGACGGCACCGGCCCGGGCGTCCGCAACCAAGCGGCAGCGCAGCTTGATGCGGAAGGCAACTACTGGGGCGTCGCTACCGGCCCGAACACGGGTGGCAACACGACGTCAGGCAACATTGACGCCGTTCCGTTCCAGTTCAACGCAGACGCACCCGCGTATGTTTGCTGGACCGGATTCGTCGCACCCTGCGATCTCGATGGCTTCTTCCAGTTCCCGGCACTCGTGCTCGCAGACACCTGCGATGCATCCACGGTCGTGATCGAGTACTCCATCGGTGGCAACCCCATCGGTGGCGACATGGCGTCGTACAACTATCCGTACGGCACCACTGAGGTGACACTGACGGTCAGCGACGACGACGGATCGAGCTTCTGCACGTTTGACGTGGACCGATTCTTCAACGTTCAACCCCCGATCCGCCCGATCTCCGATGCACAGGCAGACGGCCACATCACCCAGTCGGCAGAAATCCCGACGAGCGGTTTCCAGTTCATGAGCAAGGATACCGTGCTCTTCGTCGGCGACAACACATCCAATCTGGCCTACCGAGGTGTCGTTGATTTCGACACGACGCTCCCGGCGAATTCCGTCATCCTCTCGGCGCGCATTCGCATGACTCAGTCCTCGTTCTTCGGTTCCAACACCGGGTTCGGCGGATTGGTCCTCGACATGGGCTCGCCGAACATTGGCGCGACTTCGGCCATGACAGGCACCGACTGGGATGATTCAGCCGCGGCCTTCATCGACGTCGCATCCTCGTTCCCGTATCCAGGTGGCAACGGTCACTCGACGTATGCCGAGATCGACCCGGCCCACTTCGACGACATCAACGTGAACGGACGCACCCAGTTCCGCATCCGGTTCAACACGCTCACCGATTCCGACAACGCCTCTGACTACATCGCGTTTGCTTCCGGTTCCAACCCGAGCACCACGCATCGTCCCGAAATGATCATCGAGTACTACATCGACAACGAGTGCTACGAGTTCCAGCCGCAGACCACCAACGGTGCGCCTGTCGTGCTTGAACTTTTCTCGATCGGTGCAGATGACGGCGGTACGTCGGAAAGCCACGAGACGTCAGGCATCGGCGGTTCCAGCAACTCCACCGCCGGATCGTTCCAGGTTGGTGACACGGCTCAGCGCCAGCAGATGAAGGCACTCCTGAGCTTCGACACCTCCGCGATCCCGGTGAACGCCACGATCCAGAGCGCCACGATTCGCCTCTACCGCACGAGCGGCGTCGGCAACGTCTCAACGCTCGGTAACCTCGTCATGGATACGCGTATCCCTGCTGAGGCGATCTATGGCCCGCTTGACGCCGTGGAAAATGGCGACTTCCAGGTGTTCTCGCACGTCCCGAATGTCGCGACGCTCGCGCCGATTCCGCCGAACAACAACTATCTGGAGGTCCCACTCACGAGTGCAGGCCTCATCGCACTCAACAAGGGGAGCAAGGCGCAGTTCATGCTCCGCTTCGAGCTCGACGATAACAACAACCTACTGAGCGATCAGGTCACGTTCGCCTCTGGCAACTTCGGTGTCGGTCAACCGGCCCGTCCGCGCCTGCTCGTCACGTACCTCGCTCCGTAACAAGGTAGCTCCAGGGTAGCACGACCTCCAGCAGAGGACCTTCGCCCGCCGCGCCACAAGCTCGGCGGGCGAAGGTTTTTTGGGCGGAATTCCTCACGCCCGCGCGCGCCCCGTGCGCTCGACTCCTTGACGTCCGGGCACCAAGTGGCAGAATACCCCTCTGGCAGAACCCCTCCTCAGACTGGTCGAACCTTCCCATGAACATTTTCCGAATCGAGGCCGAGCAACTCCGGACCGGCCCGGTCGTGATCGACTTCTCGGAATCTCCGTCCTCCTTCGACATTCAGGACGAGGACATCTATTCCTTCAAGGATCCCATCTGCGGAGCCATCACGGCGACGATCGCGGGCACGACCGTTGTCCTACTCGGCAAGATGTCCACCATCGTCACCGTGCCCTGCGTACGGTGTCTCGAGCCGTTGCGCGTCCCCGTCTCGATCAATGTCAGCGTGGCCTATATGCACGAGGTCCGATCGCTCCACCGCGCTGACCACGATGATGAGAAGGACGACGATTCCGAGTACTACGACGGAGAGATCGTCGAGCCAGCCAAACACCTGCGCGAGTTTCTGCTTCTCGAACTCCCCCAGTTCCCCGTGTGCGAGGACAATGGCCGCCCGGTTTGCCAGAATCAGTACTCCTCCAACCCGAGCAAGGACACTCCCAAGAAGAAACCCTCCGCCGCACCCGTTGCGGAGGAGGCACCGCGCAATCCGTGGAAGGAACAACTCGCCAACGTTCGCGCGAAGCTCGACCAGCCGGGAAAGAAGTAGTCCCTCCCGCCCCGCCGGATGACCACCGCGAAACCCGCCCCCATCCTGTGGCCCGTTGGGCACTGGCGGCTCGCGTCGGTTGTGCTCTCATGGTTCTCGTTTGAGATCTCGTTGATGGCGATCTCGTGGGATCGCGGATTCGCCCCCGCGATGTTGTGGGGTCCCCTTGCTGGTATCGGTCTCTATCTCGCCACGCAATCACGACTGGTCATCATCGACATGATCAGTCAGTTCACTTACCGCGAGCGATTCGGCGCGCTGATTGTCCACGCAGTTGTCCTGATCGTGCCATCGCTCTTCCTTGGGCTTCGGGGGATGGGGCATGCCCTGGGTGCGTTGGGCACACTCATCGCATTTCAGGCCGTCCACCCGCAGCACTTTGGGCGCCTCGCGCTCGTCTCGGGATTTCTGCTCTTCTACGGAGTGGCCTCCGATCCATCCCCCCCGGGCGCGTACTTCCTGATTTGGATCGCCGCACAGGTTCTCGCGGCCCGCGCGCTGCACATCCGATTCCTCCTTGAGCACCATGACGGCGAGTACGGCCCGGACATGCGCCACGAACCACGTCAACTCGCCCTCACGCTCGCGGTCCCGCTTCTCATCGGGGGACTCTCCTATTGGCTCCTTTCCCTTGTACTTGAACCCAAGGTCATCCGCATCGTCCCCGAGAGCGGCCGCGAACAGCTCCCACCGATGGGTCCGGTCTCGAACACGTCCGTGTTCTTCGACGCGATCATCCTCATCGCGATGATCGTGGGCATTCTGGTCCTTCTGCATTGGATTCGCAACAAGCTGACGGACCTGCGAAAGGGCATCGCAGAGGACCCCGACTTGCTCGCCGGGCGCGCCAGAAGCGTCGATGCGGATGAAGCGGCAGGAGCGGGACTCGTCGAGGAAACCGCCACCGGCGCGCGCGAGAGAACCCTGCTCGCGTTTCGTCAATTCATGCGGCGGATCGCATCGCTCGGCGTGCCGCGTCAAGAGTTCGAAACTGCGCCTGAATTCGCCGCGCGCATCGCCTCCCGCACCGAACGCCCCGCGCAAGCCGCCGATGCCTCCGTCGCATTCGACGTCGCGTGTTACTCCACCGAGCCAATGACGAGCGAGCAGGCCGACGACTACGAAGCCTTCCTCTCGGAGGAGGCTGCGCTGGTCGAGCGACTCATCGGACCCCGCCCGGTTCCAGTCACCTCGGAAGATAAAACGTCCGCATCGTCGTCTTGAGCCGTGACAGGCAAGGGGTTGTGCTCTATAAAGATTGGCATGAAGCCGAACGAGAGACCGAACTCCGGCGCCCCCGAAGATCCCGGCTCGCAACGACTCAGGGTTGCTTGCACGCAATCAACCTGCGCCTATTACCACGCCCTCGACGGCCCCGAACGAGGCGTCTATTGCGAATGCTCGCACACGCAGAAGGCCTACTTCCTCAACGTCAAACCCTGCCCCCTCTTCCGCATGAACTGGATCCAGGTCAATTCCGCCGGCGCAGATAAGGCCAAAGAGATTATTCGCTCGAAGAGGAAGTTTTGAGGGGGCGAGCCCCCTGCACCTCTACTCTGAAGCAGGATAAGTTCGTCAAACCCGCGACGCCGCCCACCCAACCACAAATCTGTTTGACATGCCAAACATCTCTTTGGCAATACTTCGCCCGCGGTCAGGGACATCTCCAAAATCTGGCCTGCGGATTGCCCCGGCTAGGGGTGGCACGTTGTGAGGCTGCTCTTGCCCGCACGAGAGATAGAGGAAGAAGCTCTGCCCGTGAATTTTTTCACAAACTCGATTCGCCGCACCACCCACGCACCGCTCGGACGCCCTCGAGCCTTCACGCTGATCGAGTTGCTCATCGTCGTCGGCATCATCGCCATCCTCGCGGCGATCGCCGTGCCGAACTTCCTCGAATCCCAAGTCCGCGCCAAAGTCAGCCGTGTGCGTTCCGACATGCGCACGATCTCGCTCGCTGTCGAATCGTACGCGGTGGACAACAACTCGTACCCTTTCGTACCCCAGACGTTCACCGATTTGGCGGCGCGCATGCGCCAGATCACCTCTCCGATCGCCTACATGAGTTCGATCCCCAAGGACCCATTCGTCCGCAAGGTGGACACGCTCTACGGATTAGGCTCCATCGAAGATTCCACGGGCGCCTCCTACCTCTACAACACAGGGCATGCGCTGGTGGGTGTCGGCATCACCGATCCGAATTCGTTGAATCGCCAGTCATGGGCGCTCACGAGCGGTGGGCCTGACCTCCGCATCCAGTTCCCCTACTGGCCGTTTGCCGACACGTTCGTCCTTTCGAACTCCTATCTCGATTTCATCTACGACCCGACGAACGGGACCGTCAGCGGGGGAGAAATCTTCCGCCGCGGTGGCCGTTCGACTCGCGCCATTCCTCAGATCGACTCCAAATGAAAACTCTCGGCAGCCTGATTTGCGCCAGCGTCCTGCTGGCACTCCCGGCCTCCTCGCGCGCAGCCACAGTGGATATCGAAGTTCCCGCAGCGGCGGACGTCTGGCACTACTTCAACGCTGTGAACGGCGCAGGTCGCGAGCTCGCGCCGCCGTTCCTGCTCCCGCCCAGCTTCCCTGGCGGTGACCGGCGTGATGCCGTCAGCGTGTTCGTGTTTCACCCGACACTTCCCGCCGGATTCTCGCCCACGTTTCGCGTGATCGAAGCCCGCATTCGTTACTACGACATCGCGGATGCGTCGTGGACGCTCGGGGACACCAACGCATACGGAGGGACCGAGCAGTTGGAGCTCTTCGCCAGCGGCTATGGTCCGACGTACTCCGAGGCGACATGGGATGGCACACAGCCTTTTATCGGCGGCGACAATACCGAGTCGTTTCCTCGCGATCCTTTCCCACGTGACCTCGCCACCGACGCCAACGTGCAGAACACTGTCGTCGGCCACACGCCGTGGGCCCTCGGCACGCCGATCGGCTACACCCCGGGCGCGATGAGCGCGCCGTTCCCCATCCAGTTCACTCTCGATGTGAACGACGCCACCACGCAGGCAGAGTTGGTGCAGGACCTCACCAACGAAAGCAGCTCGTGGATCGTCTCCGCCGCCATCGAAGCGGACTTCATGGGCACGCCGGGCACGGTCCCCAGCGTCATAACGACCGAAGGCGTTCCGAGCCACCCCGGATCACAGGCGCCACGGCTCTTCCTCCGCGTTGAGGAGATCTTCCCATCCGCTGCTTCGCAGTGGCATTTCTACGAATAGCCAAGTCTTTCCCATCCACCCTTCACGAAGGATCTCAATCTGATGTCACGTCGTTCTACACCTCAGCGAATCGCGCTATCGGCGATCTGTCTTGGCGCATTTGCGGCTTCTGCTTCCGCGCAGATGGACAAGGAACTCCCCTGCACGGCGGACCGTTGGCACTATCCGTTTGCGTTCTCGCCACCCCCTGCGACGCGCCCGACGGCCACGCTCTTTGCCGCGCCGCCTGCGTCCGGGTTCGACTATCGCGATGGCCAGATGCTCCTCCGCATTTCGCCGATCACCACGCCCGGTGACCCGAACTACGTCCCCGATGGTGGCGACCCGACGCGCTACGGATTCACGGGCGCGCGCCTGATCATCTACCACACGCCGGGCAACTATTCTTGGGACACGCGCACCCCGGTCCTGAACTCCTCTGGGCAGCCATTCGCCATCGAGCTGTGGGGCATGGGTGTGGACTCGGATCTCGCGCCACTCACCCCAGACACGTGGCTTGAGACCACTGCATTCCAGGGGCAGTCCTCAGGCGTCGTGAGCCCTCCGGGCCAGCGTCGCAACCCGCACCCGCTTCACATCGACCCGGCAGCCACGGACACAAACGTCTCGAATGACACGACCGCCGTACCCTGGGCGATTGGCCTCCCCGTCTATGGAACTGGCGTAGGAGAGTATGAGCCAAACACGGCCGTTGCGGATCCGTTCCCTCTGACATTCACGCTCGACGTGAACAATCCGCGCATCCGCACCTACATTCAGGAAGGTCTCGCGAGCAGCGGAATCGAGTTCGTCGTCACTTCCACCGGCGAACCCGCAGGCATGGGAGCCGACCCGATCACTCCCGTCGTCGCCACGCGCGAAAACACGACCGCGCCCGCGCCGATGCTCGTCCTCGAGGGATTCACGCTTCCATCTTCCGTGGACTCTTGGTCTCTTTATCAATGACGACGCGGAGGTGACTCCGCATCATGCACCATCAAATGACGAACACCAGATAGGAGTCGTTCCATGTCCGCAGCCCCTCCCGCCCCGGCGGAGATCAAAACCAAGATCGCTGAAATCCTTGCCAAGAGCCCGTGGGAGATGACCCCCGTCATCGCCCGTCAGGTCGGAGTGCCCGAAATCGAAGTCCTTCGCAACTTTCCCGGCGATGCCGTCGTGGAATTGGATGCGAGCAAGGTTCAGGAAATCATCCGCGCGCTCGCCGACCTCGGTCGCGTGCACGTCATCGCTTCGAACGAGGGATGCACACTTGAAGCCTACGGCGAGTTCGGTGGCTTCTCGGTCACCGGCCCGTTCTTCAACGTCCAGACCAAGACGCTCGACATGCACATTCGCCATATGGCGCTGAAGGGTGTCTTCGCGATGATCAAGCCGAGCCATCAGGACGGCCAGCAGACGTTCTCGATCCAGTTCTTCACCGAGCGCGGATCGGCAGCGTTTAAGGTCTTCCTTTACAAGTCGGTATCGGAAGCGCAGGGCGGCGAGGTCGATGCCGCGATCGCGAAGTGGGAGAGCATTCGCTCCACCTACAAGCTGTAACCGAAACACTCGGAGTTTATGCGCACGCGGTCTGGCAGGAGGTTCACTCCGAGCCCGACCGCGTTTTTTATTGGCTGCGCAGTTTCGGATTCAGAATCGGGTAGAGCGCATCGACGACCAAGTTCGCCCCGACGAGCAGCGCACAATAGAACACGGTCAGCCCCATGATCAGCGGCAGATCGCGATTCGATACGGACTCGACGAAGAATCGCCCGATGCCCGGAATCGTGAAGATCTTTTCCACGACGAGAGAACCTGTCAGGATGCCCGCCGTTGCCGGTCCGACATAGGTCACCACGGGCTGCAACGAATTGCGCAGTGCGTGACGCACGATGACGCGCACGGGTGGGACACCCTTTGCGTGCGCGGTGCGGATGTAGTCTTCGCGCAGCGCCTCCAGCGTCGCCGCGCGCGTGAGTCTCAGAATCGCAGCAAAGGGAAACGCCGCCAAACACGCTGCGGGCACCCACATGCGCCAGAATCCGCTCGCCCATTCCGTCGCGGGAAACAGGTTCAGGTTCCGCACGAAAACCGAGATTACCAGCGACGCCAGAATGAAGCTCGGCACGCTGACACCGAGCAGTGCGAACACGCTCCCCGCCTGGTCGATCAACTTGTTGTGATACACCGCGCAGAAGACTCCGATAGGAATCCCCACCAGCAACGCGAGGAACATCGCGCGCAGACCCAGCTTCATCGACACGGGAAAGTTTGTCTTGAGGAAGTATCTCAGGGAGCGCCCGCGCTGCTTGCGCGATTCCATCGAATCCAGAACAAGGAGCTTCTTCATGTGCGCGATGTATTGAACATGCAGTGGCTTGTCCAACATCCACTGCGCCTTGATCTGCGCCTGAATCTCTGGCGTGTTGCGTCCCTCCCCCAGGATCGCCTCGGCTCCGGTGGCCTTCGTGAGAAAGAAGACCAGCGTGGCCACGAGCCAAAGAGTCAGCAGGGCACTCGGGAGGCGTTTCAGGAAGTATGTCATCAGCGCGACGCGATGCTCCTGCGAGGGTTGTTCATCCGCCCTTGGCGGTCATTGCTATGACAGCCACGAAGACGGCGTATAGCGCAAGGAAGGTCTTCCCCGCGTTGCGCGAGACGCCACCCATGACCAGCGAGAGGACAGCAAGCATTGAGATGAAGAGCAGCATCGGCGGAAAGTTCAGCCAGAGTTCCTTCGTCGGCAAGATAATCGGCGTCAGCACGCCCGCGGATCCGAGAACCAGAGTCATGTTGGCCACGTTCGCCCCGATGATGTTGCCGATGGCCAGGTCGGAGACACCCTTTCGCGCGGAGGTGATCGCTGTCACGAACTCCGGCAGCGAGGTCCCCACCGACACCACCGTCAGCCCGATGATCGTCGTCGAGATGCCAATGTCCGTCGCGATTTCCACTGCCGAATTCACAAGGAGGCGACTGCCGAAGACGACCGTGACGGCCCCGACGATGAAGAGGTACGCGGACTTTCCAATCGGCAGCACGGGCTCCTCTGGATTGGCAGGGACGGTGGCTGTCGGGTCAGGCTCTCCGGTGTAGCGGGTTCTCAAACTCCAGTACATGTCACCAACAAAATAGATGAGACCGATGAGGAGCAGGACCCCCGCTTCCCACTTGGCGATCTCGTGGTTGAGAGAGAACAGCAGCGCCAGGAGTGTGCAGCTCCCCAGGGCCGCAAACGGGCGATAGAGTGACTGTCGGTGCGTGACGACCGTGCCGAGCAACGCCGTCGTTCCGCCGATCAAGCCGATGTTGCAGACCACCGAGCCAGACGCGTTTCCAAGCGCCAATCCCGGTTCACCCTTCAACCCGGACATCACGGACACGACGACTTCAGGACTCGTCGTCGCGAGCGACATCAGCGTCCCGCCCACCACGACGCGCGGAATCTTGAGGTGCTCCGCGATCCCAACGGCCGACTGCACGAAGAAGTCCCCGCCCTTGATCACAAGGGCGAGTCCGACAATCAATAGTATGTATGTCATCGAATTGCGCGCGCACCACAGGGAGATGATCGCATCGCGCTCACCCTCCGCAGCGTGGCGGGAGAGGGCAATCGGATGCGGATACTATTGTAACTCAATGCGACGGAGTACCTCGACGGCTAGCGCGAGCGACGGCAAAGCGGCATTTGAAGGCGATGCTTTCGGGCGGGTCAGATCGAAGAGTCGTTTCGAAGCCCGAACACATTCTTTGAAGAACTGCGCGTCTGCCAGCGCATGTTTGTAGTCGGTAGCTTCGTCCACTTCGGTACCTGCGAGGCCGAGAATCCATGTCTCTGTGTGACGCCTCGGGACAACGAGGGCGATGCGTTCATCAGGGCGTCGCGGCTCCAGAGCAGCGCCCTCACCAGCGTCGAGTGCCTGACAAAACTGGTCATGCCGATGTTGAACTGTTCCCGAATCCGCGTCCAAATGAATGATCAGAACAGTCTCGCGGATTCCGGCAGCGGTGCGAATTCGCGCAGAGATGACCTCCGCCCGGATGCGGTCGCGCACGGCCTGTTCCCCCGAGCCCCTGCCTCGTGGGATCGGGACCTCTCGGATCTTGCGTTTGTCATCGACGAGCCATCCGGCGTAGCGACGCAGCAGCGTCCTGCTGAGGTCATCCTCTGCAAGTATCACTATGTCCGCACGCAACTTACTCATACCCGCGTGCAACTCTTTCCGCGGGCAGGAGCGGACTCTCAACATCGCCAGGGAATCGCCGCGCACGGGTGGGGCCCGAGCCGTCGCGCTCGAGCAGGATACCACTTTCGGGCGCGAGCAGGTTGATCAATTCTAGGTGATGGGAAGCGAAGATGAGCTGTGCGCCGGACTCGATGCTCGCGTCCTTGATCGCGTTCAGCCACGGTTGCACTTCCGCCAGCGCCAGATACGCATCCGGTTCGTCGATGCAGATCGTCGCACCTTCCTTCACGAGGAAGTGGATCGTCGCATAGAGCGCGACGAGCGCACGTTGGCCGTCGGAGAGTTGATCGAACGATAGGATGTAAGGGCCACCGCTCGACTGCATGGATTTGCCGTTGGTCGACGTTGGCCGAAACAGCGCCTCCAAGATCATGTGCCCTTGCCCGAGGTCGCGCAGATTCAAGCTCTCCAACCCGGCGATTACCTCGCGGAGCGAGTTCAGGAATCCGGCCGCCGCATTTAGGTCGGAATGCGACGCCATCCTATACCAGGACGCAAAATTCGAAAAGTCGCGCGCAGGCGAAGAAGCTGCCCCCTCACTGCGGCTGCCCATCCGCGAGGCCGCGATTCCAAACGTGGTTGTCTTTGGGATGGCGCGCCGGATCCAACGCATTGGAGCAATGTCGGTTAGGAAGAGCCAGAACATCGATTGGCTTCCCCCCAACAGGGTCATCGGCGTTTTCTGCACCGCAGATTCGCGCGCGAAACTCAATCCCTCCGGAGTGCGAAGGAACAACTCCTCCTCCCCGCGTGTCACTCGCTCCTCTAAGACGAGTGAAGTTGCGGCGCCCCGGTCCTGCTGAACCCTCAGTTCGAAGGACATCGGCCCAAAGAGACCGTCCAACTCCAGTTTGAATTCCTGAACAACCACTTGCTCACTCTCCGTAAGCCAGCCAGGCACGGAGGACAGGGGAAAAACATTCTCGCACACTCCACCTTGCCCGATTAGCTCGCGCAACCCAGCGAGCACCTCGAACACGCATGACTTTCCGGACCCGTTCAAGCCGATGAGCAGGTTCCACTGACCGAACTCAACTGTGAGGTCGGAAATCGACTTGTAGTTTCGGATGGTGAGTCGTTTCAGCATCGGCGTCCGCTTCCCGTCGGCTAGGTTCTCGTGTCTAGGGAGCACACTCAGGAAAGCGCAAAGCCCCCCCGCACGGCGAGTCCAATCGGGCGCCGGGCCTGCCGCGCGACTACTTCTTCAAACTACTCAACGTGTTATTCGCCAGTTTCGCCTCGCTGCTCTTGGGCGCGAAATCCACGACCTTCTCGAAGTACTCGATGGCCTTCGACTTGTCGTTCCGCGCCTGATAGATCTGAGCAAGCCCAAGCATCGCTGGGACGTATTCCTCGTCTCGCTCCAGCGAACGACGGAACGCCAGTTCGGAGCTCTCGATCAACTTCCGCTTCTTCGACGCATCGCGCGTGCTCTTCGCGAGTTCGTTCCCCGCGTGACCGAGCCGTTCCCACAGCTTTGCATTCGCGGGCTCGATCGTCGTCGCTTCTTCGAGGGACTTCATCGCGTTGGTGAATTCCTTGCGCGTGATGAGGCGCGATGCTTCTGCCTCCAACGCGGTCACGAGGTTCTCGTTGATCACGGTTCCAAACTCGGGGAACGCGCCAGCGGCCTCCTTGAGCTTCGCAACTGCCTTCGATTCATCGCCGCTGGTGAGCAGCTTGTTCGATTCAGTGATGCGTGCCTGCAAGTCCGGTGGAAGTTGGACCGCCGCGGATCCATTCGAGCCGCTGATTGCCTGAACCCCGAACACCGCACTGCCGAGCAGAACGATGACCGCCATCGTGATCGCGGCAGGGCGAGCATAGCGCATCCCTTGATGCCGTGCCTGCTGCTGCTGGGAACGGCGCGCGGCGGCCGGGCGCACACGCGGATCGTGCACCGGTACCACACGCGGATGCTCTTCGGCTTCGTCCATTTCCCCCGAGGGGAAGAGCGGTGCCGCGGCGAAAGCGCGCGGCGCGGGGAGGGGCATGCGCCCGCCTCCGCGTTGCTGCTGGACGGGAGCCAACGGCGGGGCCGCACGGCGCTCCCGGGCGCTCGGCGGCATCACGAAATCGGGCTCGTCGAATTCTTCCTCAAACTCGGGAGCGTCCTCTTCCCACGCCATCGGCGCAGGCATGGCCTGACGCGGCTGCGAGGTGGGCGCTGCGGTCTGATGACGCGGACGCGCTTCCAGTCGGTCGTAAAGGACCTCGGTCAATAGCCCGCGGTACGTCGGATTCATCGGTGCCAGGCGCAGGGCCTCCCTGCAGCACTGCACGGCGAGCTCGAATGCTCCTTCCGTCCGTGCACGCACCGCACGCCGCGCCCATTCCTCTGCGGTCAGCTCCATATGCGGCGCACCACCGCGATGTGATTGTGAACGGGAAGGAAAAGCGGACATGGACGGGATCACTCCACGGGAACGGGATCGGACCCCACTTCCCGCGCCCCGCGCGCCACAGCATCAAGAAAAAAAAGTGATGTGTGATGGCCGCTTCGCGCCATTCATGAATGCTGAGGTTCTTGACTGATCACTCATCATTCAACTCCCATCACTTTCTTTGCTCCCTTCGGGGAGCAAAAAAATCGGGCACGGACCGAAGTCCATGCCCGGGTTGTTCGAGTGAGTGGCGGGAGCGACGGGACTCGAACCCGCGACCTCCGGCGTGACAGGCCGGCGTTCTAACCAACTGAACTACACCCCCGCCGGGGAACCGCGTCTTGGTGGGCGAAACAGGGTTCGAACCTGTGACCCCCAGCTTGTAAGGCTGGTGCTCTAACCAGCTGAGCTATTCGCCCGAGCGACAGAGCGCCCTTCGCAGACGCGAGCGTGAGAGGCTACCAGCCGGCGTCCGGGCGTCAAGACCGAAAGGTGAACCCACGACCGCGATTTTTGCAAGCCGTGAGCTTCGATCAACCGGCCGCAGACGAGGTGGCAGGCGCCACATTCCGATCATTCGCGCGAATGATCATCATCCGCTCCGGCGCGGGAAGAGGGGTGAACCCGAACTGGGCATAGAGCCCGTGCGCGTCCCTCGTGCCGAGCATCCATCTCCGCAGACCTTGCAGCTCGGGATGCGCGAGCACGCACCGCATCAGCCATTTCGAGAGTCCACGACCGCGGTGCTCCCTGTCCACGTACACGTCGCAGAGCCACCCGAATGTCGCTCGATCCGAAACAACCCGAGCATACGCCACCATCGCGTCCGCCGTATAGATTCCAAAGTTGATCGAGTTCGCGACCGCTCTCTGCTGCACGTCGCGAGGGACACCCTTCGCCCAATAGGACTCGACCGCGATGAATCGATAGATGGTCTCGAAATCGAGTCGCGAGGGATCGTCGCTGAGTTCATACGGCGGCGCGGATTCATGCATGTTGGGGGGAACTTTCGAGCGTGATTTCGCCAACCCCCGATTCCCCAACCCACGCACCCACAGACGCAAGCCCCGCAATCACGCCTCACCATCCTCTCCAATCGCACCAACTGCCACCACGCTCTCCGATCGCCAACGACGTCACCAAGGTCAACACGGTCACAACAGCGCCCGCCCCCGCAGCGACTCCGCTTGCGAAACCCCCGCCCCTCGACGTCCCATACCGGTTCGCGGGTTTGCGCTCCATCAAGGGGCGCGAGTCGAGAGGGAACCCGGTGCAAATCCGGGACTGTCGCGCAGCGGTAAGCTGGAACGAACGCCCATGATGCCACTGATCCGGTCGAGGATCGGGAAGGCGGGCGTAAGGAACGTGCGGAGCCATTCCGCGCAAGAGCCAGCAAGTCCGAAGACCTGCCCGCGAACCAGATGGCGAATGCCATTCGGGACTCTGCTGCCTTCGCGAAAGGGGCCAGCCGCACCGATGAATCCCCCCCACATTCCCCGATTACGATCTCGCCGCCCGAGAGCGTTCACGCTGATCGAACTGCTAATCTGCGTCGCGATCATCTCGATTCTGGCCGCGATCGGAGTCGTGAATCTGCGACGCGCCACCGAACGCGCAATGAAGAGCGCCGACGCTGCGAATCTGCACACCATCGCAACCGCGCTCCAAACGTACTACGTGGACTACGGGACCCTACCCCCGGCCGACCGCGAGGCTGGCCCATTCCAATCACACCATCGTAGCTTCGTCGCGACCGGCAACGGCCCCGCAGCCGGTGGATCCTGGGACGGACTTCCGTGGCTCCTCGTAGATCTGAAGTACCTCACCGACCCGCGCACGATGTTCACGCCTAAGTATCTCAAGCTCTATCCCGGCGGTTCCACCATCCGAGGCGGCCATGCGCGATACCACAATTTCAGGTACGCGTACAACTCGGCGGGACTTTCCTCCGGCGGGCATGGCGGCGGCTCGGGCAATGTGATGAGTGGTCGCGTCTGGATCGTGCGGAACCTATGGGTTGCCGCGAACCACGGCTGGTACGCTGATCAATTCCCCAACGCGCCGGCCGATTACCAGTACCCGTTCGGCGAGGGAGAATGGGAAGACAAGCTCGAGCACGTGCTCTATTCCGACATGGCCGTAAAGACCGTCATCGGCGGCACCGACACTTTCCCGGAGGGGCAGCCGTGAGCTATCCACCCCTTCAACCCGGCGACTACTACATCGAAAATGGAAAGTGGGTTTTCACCGCCCAATATCACCTCCGCCGAGGGACATGCTGCGGCAGCGCGTGTCGACACTGCCCGTTCGAGCACGTCAACGTACCGGAGGAGAAGAAGGCGCGCCCCAAGGGCGATGAGGCGCTGGGCCAGCCGAAGAAGGGTGAGTGGTAGGCAATCATCAGCCCGCTGGGCCAATCCTTCACACAATCTGGCCCGTCCCTTCATCCAGACCGAGTCACAAGCCGTAGTGTCCCAACTCTCTGGAGAACTTCGCGATTGGATCCCAAGAGCTCCATCCAATGGATTGCGGGCCTGATGATCCTCATCGGGATCATGTCGATCACGGCGGCCTTGGTGCAACCCCCCGAGGGCGATGGGCCCGAGAACCGCCTGATGATCGTTGGGAACGATGAGCTGCCGCTACCCGCATTCGAAGCATCCGACGTCGCGGCGATGCGCGAGGGTGAGATGAAGCTGTGTAGGAACCCGCTGCTCGGGGCGTTCCAACTTGGGAAACAAAGCCCGCGACCGAGGCTGATCGCAAAGCGCTGATCAACTCTTGGAAAAGAAGACCAAGGATTCTCGGCGGGGACGCGAGGGATGGATCCGTGATCCACTTCTTCACCGTCGCGAATGGGAGTATCCTCGAGATCAGAGTCCATCATCCGTATCTGAGAGATTCTCATGTGCATGCGATGTTACCATGAAACACACGGGATTATGCCACACCGTGTCGCGCGCGTGCCTCACGTTCTTGATCGTGACCTTCTGCCTCGGGATTGCCAATCAAGGCGTCGCCGTGCGGCTCGGAGCGGATGCAGAGCGATACGCCTCCTGGGCCGATCAGGATTCAACCGAAAGCCACGCAGAGATGATCGCGAGGATCTGGGCGCAGAAGCTCCCTGATCCCAAGTCGACCGGGGGGCAAATCGCAGAGGTGCTGCTTCATTCACCAACTTCTCCCCCCGCTGAAGGGACAACCGTCCTCCGGTCATTCGGAGTCCTGATTGCGCCGAATGGCATTACAGCAATTGAGGCGGTAGTCCTCCCACAAGAGAAGGGCCCCACCGAAGCGGGGCCCCATCGGCCTTCGATAGCAGGTTCGTGAATCTTAGTTCTGGTCCGGGCCGCTCGGGCCGGCGTTCAGCGCGTTGCGGTCCCAGTTGCCGGACATGTACGCGCCGCCGAAGCGCATGATGTCGCCACCGCTGACCGTGCCGTTCGTCGGGTCATAGTCACCGTAGAAGTTCGGGCCGCTCGAGCCATCCTCGTTCGAGACCGGCTTGTACGGGAAGCACTTGTACGACATGCGATTGCGTCCCTTGTCGGGGCCGGGGCTGAGCGTGACGAACGCACCGATCTTGCCATTGGCGGCGTAAGTCGCGTTGGAGTTCTGCTCGTCGGGGAGCGAGGCCTCCGTCGCCGCGTACGACCAGGAACCAGAGCCGATGCGATAGCCGAACGCGGTGCCACCCGTGGAGGTCTGGAACTGGCCGGCAGAGAACGGATCCGACGGAATCGACGTCATGTAGGCGATCGGCGTGGTGAGCTGCGTGACGCCGTTTGCCTTGCGGTAATAGGGAACCGCGTCCCAGGCCGTCTCACGGTCGAGATCGGAGTCGCTGTCGCGCGTGTAGGCGTTGTTGTCGACGTAGTACGCTTCGAGCGCCGTTGCCTGCGTGCGGAGATCGTTCTTCACCCGCGAGACCTTCGCGCGCGTCTGCGCTTCCAGAAAATTCGGAACGGCGATGGCCGCGAGAATCGCGATAATGGCGACGACGATGAGCAGTTCGATCAGCGTGAATCCACTGCGGAGGACGAAACGTGCCTGCATGGTGAACCACCTCGGACGGTCATGGAATCGCGAAGGGAATTCCCTTCGCGTGATTCTGGCCCCTCGAGAGGGCGCCGGAACCTAGGGTACAAAAAATGACCGCTTCGAAGCAGTATCACGATGCTGCCCCAACCCCAACTTGAGGGTACAGCGGAATGATGAACCCTCGTTCAGGATATTAAACACTTAATTAACCGCATCTCGCTTGTCGGAGGGAAAATCGACGGCGCGCGATCCACTCCCCACCCCCGAACCACCGCCGCCACCAACGCCCTCGAACATGACGCGTACCCGTTCAGGGAAGACCTTTGTGGCAAAATGATCAGCGAACTACTGATTAGATTCCACGGTGACGGGATCTTCTAGTAGCCATACTCCACGGGAGATCGCCGATGGTTCGGTGACGGTGTGAATCGAATCATTCCTGATTTGAAGTAAGAGCCTTCTGTTTGAAGTAACTCTGCGAGTGTTGAGGCTGCCTGGCGGCGACGTGGAGGATACGACCGAATCCATGAGTCCATGACCTGCCTCGGTGCCGTCGACTCGAAGCAATCGATATGAGACACCGTTCCGGAAAACTGCTGTGCCATCTGGCAGTTCAGATGGGAGCACGAGCGATGAATCTGCTTCCACAACAACCGATGCAACAGGCTCGCCACCAGCGGAGATTAGCTGGACCGTGCGGTGCTCGGTCGAGGTATTCATAAAGACTATCCCTGTGCGGATGCAAGAAGAGAGGAGTAGGCATACACAAAGCGATAAGATTAGTCGGGATGCCTTTCGCAATCTCTCGCAAAGCCGTGACTTTGCCACCAATTGAAGTCTTAGTACAGCGTCCATTTCAGTTCTCCTGTAACTGCGAAATGATCCGCACTTTCCTCCATTTTTTTCGACTTAAATGGGTAGATTACCAAAAACAGGGGGCCAAGAATAATTCCTTGAACTTGATGCCCTCCCTCGTGGTCTTCAAGGATGTACCAAACGTCTGTATAGGGGGATGGAAGGTATGCTTCGGGATCAACTCCCGGTGCATAACTGGACACCGCACCGCCCGTGCAAATCGCAGTGTCAGAAGCCATGAGAGGATTGTTGATAAACTGGACACCGTAACCCCCAATCCAGAGATAGCTCAATTCCCCTCCGAATGGCACTGTCAAGGGTGCTACGGCTACTCCTGCAACCCCGTGGGCTGCCCCAACAGCTGTATTCGGAAGTGTCCACGCGTTACCTAGTATAAAGGCTCCGGCGTCGGCGGCGCCTTCAACGACCGCAGGGGCAGTTTCCGCGATCGCCTTTCCAGCAGCTCCCACCCCACGCGCTCCGGCGGCGGCTCCTCGACCTATTGCTCTGCCTACGTTGCCGAGGGCTATGCCAATCCCTCCGACGCAAAGGCCCAACGGGTCCACAAACATCAGAGGAGACTGGAGAAACGCCGAATAAGGATGCTCCACATTTCTCGGCATCGGCGCCCGACTCGCAAACACCCCCAACTCCGCGCTGTACCACCTCTGGTACATGTAAAGCATCTCGACGTTGACGTCGTACTCTTTCGTGTTGTGGTGGAATCCGCCGGTGTCTCCACCGAGATAACCCGTGGACCATGAGGCGAGCGTGTTGCCAAACGCGTCCTGATGGTGTGTTTGGGCGAGGGCTCCGGCGCTGTCGGTTTCGCAGAGAACGCTGCCCACCTGATCGTAATGAAAGTAACGATCCGTGTGTGCATACGTGCCCGGGTTCGTGGCGCGCTGGCGTGCGATGTGGCCGACCGAGCCGGGGGCGATAACGACGTGTTCCGTGGTCATCGCGTTCGAGAATCGAAGGTCGTCGACCAGCAGCGGGCTCGACGTGTACGCCGCGAGAGTGAGGCCGCGGACCTCGACCAGCGCCTCGCCGGGCCATGCGGCAGTGATGTCTTGCTGGAGATTGCGCTCGATCCGACGCCACACGCCATCACGCCCAATGTTGGACGGGAAGCACGCGCGCTCGTTCGCTCCGGAACCCGACACCCAGTAAGGCGTCGTGCCGTGCGTGCCGTTCGAGTAGTACCACAGCCCGCGCAGGCCCGCGTTCGTTTGAACATTCACGATGAACTCACCATCGGCAGAACTCTTCACCCAGGCTGAAAACGCGATCTTCCCGGCGAGGTCGTAGTCGCCCGTCGAGGACCCAAAACCCCTCCAGTCCCAACCGTGCACCGCCCACGTGTTCCCGGCAAGGGAGATCACGTTTGAGTGTCGGGGCGTGTCAGCAACCGAGGTGACGCAGCCGGTCGATATCCCGAATCCGTTCGACGCCACGTCGTGCAATTGCACGCCCGCCGAGCAGGCATCGACATGCCTGGCCTCTGCTGTGTTCACTCGCTCCGAGCCACCGCCGCCACCAACGCCCTCGAACACGACGCCGACATCGGCAAGGTCCGAGAATGGTTGGGTCATGCGCTCGCCGGACATCATGTAGCGATTCTTCGACGCGAAGCTGCGGCGCGGGCGTGAACTCTTGTGTAGTTGATGCGCACCAGAGCGTCACTCAGCCCGCCGTGTTCGTTTCAAAGAAGATCGTCACTTCGCTCGCATTCGTTCGCGCTTTTGCCCAGTATGACAAGGTCTTCTTGCCGGTGATGTTGTACCCGTTGCCTGGCGAGGAAACCCAGGATATGTTTCCGTGCCTCACGCAATTCTTGGACTTGCACATGAAAACGCGTTGAGTTCTCGTCTATCAGCAACGCGTAGCCTTCCCGCTCCGCGAGAAACGTCAGCTTCGACCCTATTCCTGTTGTATCCACTCCTACCCATTGTGTTTTGCCTCCGACATCTATGGTGGTAGCTACTCCTCCGACCGTGATGCAAAATGACTTCGAGAAAGCCATGGCGATAAGTAAACTGTCACCTTGTTCCTCACGTAGAATCTCAACGCTTTCCCCCAAGTCAGAGACGATACTCTGAAACTCATCCTCTGAGCTAACATAAACAAGCGCTAGACTGTCCGAACTTAGTGTGTTCATTGCCGCAACAAGTTCGGGGGTTCGAAATCTGTATGGGAATCGCTCATCAAAGGCTGTTGTGACTCCCCTGTTAGCGATTCTGAGCAGTCGCATTCGGGACTCTACCTCCTGACGCCTTGTGTGGCGTTCGTCCAGAAGTCGGAGGAGCAAACATAAGCAAGAAACAGACAACGCCCCGATCAATAAAAGAAGAATCTGAATCGCTTTTACATTCCTGACGTAATTCATCAGAGAGAAAGACATTTTAGCGTCCTTCACAAGAAATGAAGCCGTCTGGACCGGGGACCGAGGCTCCTGGAAACTGGTTCCCCGGCGTTCCTTCGTGCAACCACCCACATGAGTGAGCCATTTCATGCACAAGGATGCGTGCCGCATCAAGGTTGCCGCACCCTCCCCAAGGACCGTTTGTGCATACTTTAATGCGATTCATCGGCGCATCGGGCGTGCCTGCGAAAGTGTATGCATACACATTCGCAGGGTTGGAGACTTCTCCTTGCACACACGGATCACAATGTATGTGGGCGTTCTGTATTTGTTTCTCAATGCACTCTTTTAGCTTAGGCGGGATGTTGTAGAAATTGGCAACCGCCTGAAGGGTTCCTTGCGTTGGCAACCCCGCTCCTCCATTGACACAAGCGCAGTTTCCGGATTGTGAATACATTCCGGAGGGATCTGAATAGCGAGTGGGTTCGTTTCCTGCAAAAGTGTAAGGCGACTCGATTGATGGGGGAAAAGGTGCTTGCGAAAGAAACAGCGCAAGGTTTGGGAAATACCAGCGCTGAAACATGTATGTATTCTTGACATCCACTCCGTTTTCTTTCGAATTGTGCCCCCACCCACTCGCCCCCGCATCCCACAGTCCCGTATCCCACGCGGCCTGCACATTCCCAAACGCATCCTGATGATGCGTCGTTTCCAATGTGCCTGCAGCGTTGGACTCGTTCATGACCGATCCGACTTGGTCATAGTGAAACCACCTGTCTGTTACGGCGTGGGTGGTGGGGTTGATTTTGCGGT
>Ga0268299_1000950_pt1 | contig 66340 bp, 65 predicted proteins | sample NOBtaG_FD_193484 | JGI IMG/M metagenome (GOLD analysis project Ga0268299, IMG submission 193484) | Activated sludge microbial communities from bioreactor in Nijmegen, Gelderland, Netherland - NOB reactor | ecosystem: Engineered > Bioreactor > Aerobic > Activated sludge | place: Netherlands...
CAGCGCGAGGCCGAGCAGCAGGTCATGCGCCTCCTGGCCTTGCGCCAGCCGGTCGCCATCGATCTCCGCGGCATCCTCGCGGCGCTCAAGGTCGCGGCCGGCATCGAGCGCATCGCCGACTACGCCAAGAACGTCGCCAAGCGCGCCGTCTCGCTCGCCGAGCTGCCCACGGTGCAGCCGGTCTACAGCATCCCGCGCATGGGCCGCGCCGCGCTCGCGATGCTGAAGGACGTGCTCGACGCCTACAACGCCAGCGACCCCGACAAGGCGATGGACGTCTGGAACCGCGACGAGACGCTCGACGATCTCTACACCAGCCTGTTCCGCGAGCTGCTCACCTACATGATGGAGGACGCGCGCAACATCACGCCCTGCACGCATCTTCTCTTCATCGCCAAGAACCTCGAGCGCATCGGTGACCACTGCACCAACATCGCCGAGAACGTCTACTTCCTCGTCACCGGGCGTCCGCCCGGCGGCGAGCGGCCCAAGGGCGGAAAGGACGAGCTGAATGTTGTCGCCCCCGTCAAGCAAGCCACGAACTGACCGGCCTCCGGCCGTGCCGGCCGACCGCACGCTGCTGAAGCCGCTGGTGCTCATCGTCGAGGACGAGCAGGCGCTGGTCACGCTGCTGCGCTACAATTTCGAGGCCGCCGGCTACGAGGTGGCGACGGCGCTCGACGGCGAAGAGGCGCTGCTGGCGGTGTCCGAGCGCCGGCCCGATCTCATCGTGCTCGATTGGATGCTGCCGTCGATCTCCGGCCTCGAAGTGTGCCGACAGATCCGCCGCAAGCCCGAAACCCGCGACGTGCCGGTGATCATGCTGACCGCGCGCGGCGAAGAGGGCGACCGCGTGCGCGGGCTCGACAGCGGCGCCGACGACTACGTCACCAAGCCGTTCTCGCCGACCGAGCTCGTGGCGCGGGTGCGCGCCGTGCTGCGCCGCTCGCGCCCGTCCACGGCCGAGGAGATGCTCTCCTATGCCGGCCTCGCGATGGATCTGGCCGCGCACCGCGTCACGCGCAACGGCCGCGCCATCCATCTGGGCCCGACCGAATTCCGCCTGCTGCGCCATTTCATGGAGCATCCCGGCCGGGTTTTCGCCCGTGAGCAGCTCCTCGATTCGGTCTGGGGCCACGACGTCTATGTCGAGCCGCGCACCGTCGACGTGCACATCCGCCGGCTCCGCAAGGCGATCAACGGCGAAGGCGAGGCCGACGTGATCCGCACCGTCCGCTCGGCTGGATATGCGTTGGATGCCAACGACATCTGAGGCGCTTGTTGCTAAATCAATGATATTCCACCATATATTGCGCTGTTGCGTCGCACAAAAATGAATTGACTCTGAAGACTGACGATTTTTATAAACCGTCAGTTTCTGGGCAAGCCAGTATGCGAGCGCAACGCCACCAGCGCGCGGAAGAGACCGCGTCGCGGATCATCGAGGTCGCACAGGCGCTGTTCCGCCGGGTCGGCTACGCCAAGACGGCGGTGGCCGACATCGCGCGCGAGCTCGGCATGTCGTCGGCCAACGTCTATCGCTTCTTCCCGTCCAAGGCGGCGATCAACGAGGCGATCGCGGAAAAATACCTGATCGACATCCACCGGCGGCTTGATTCCGTGGTGGCGGAAAACGCCTCGGCCGCCGAGCGCCTCGAGCATTTCGTGCTCGAGCAGCACCGGTTCAACAAGAGCCAGTTCGTCACCGAGCGGCGCATGCACGACATGGTCGCCTGCGCCATGGAGGAGAATTGGCCGGTGGTGGAGGCGCATATCCAGGCCGTGCAGAAAATGCTGGCCGCGATCGTGGCCGACGGCATTCGCCGCGGCGAGTTCCGCGCCGACGCGGTGCCGGAGGAAGCGGCCAAGGCCATCTGCAGCGCCTCCACCGGCGTGCTGCATCCGGCGCTGATCGCCCAGTTCGCGCACAAGGATCTCGAGGCGGAAGCGCGCGGTCTCGTGCGTTTCCTGCTCGCGGCCCTCGCCAAGCCGGGGCCGGCGCGGGCGAGCCTGACATGAACGACGCGTTTCTCGCCGCCGGCGGCGCGCCGGGCGCTTGCCTTGCGCCGCCGGCGTTCACAATTCTCGGAAGCCCATGGGATCAGCCAATCGGGGGGCAATCGTGAGCGATCAGCAAGCCAGAGTCGCGGCGCCGCGCCGCCGTGTCCGCAAGCGGTGGTATGTCATCACCATCACCGCCCTCGTCGTGATCTTCGGCGGGCTCGCGGCCTTCAACTACGTCTTGAAGCCGATCTTCATCGCGAAGTTCGTGGCGACGCTGCAGACGCAGCCGCCGGTTCCGGTCACCGTCGCGGCGGCGCAAGCCGAGAAATGGCGCGCCGAACTCGTGGCCATCGGCACCACCGAGGCGTTTCGCGGCGTGATGATCGCGCCGCAGATCGCCGGGCGCGTCGAGGCGATCATGTTCCAGTCCGGCCAGCAGGTGAAGGCCGGTGAGACGATCGTCAAGCTCGACGATTCCACCGAGCGCGCGCAGCTCCAGGCGGCGCTCGCCGATCAGCGCCTGAAGGAACTCAACCTCATCCGCGCACGCGAGCTGGCCGAGCGCGGCAACATGGCCCAGGCGAACCTCGATACGGCCATCGCCCAGCGCGACCAGGCCGGCGCGCAGGTCGAGCTCATCCGCGCCCAGATCGCGCAGAAAACCATCGTGGCGCCGTTCGCCGGCCGCCTCGGCATCCGCCAGGCGAATCTCGGCCAATACCTCGCCGCCGGCGCCTCGATCGTCACGCTCCAGTCGATCGATCCGATCTACGTGAACTTCACGCTGCCGGAGCGCGAGATCCCGCGGCTCAAGGTCGGCCAGGCGGTCGTCGTCACGGTCGAGGGCCTGCCCGGCACGGTGTTCGCCGGCAAGATCACGTCGATCGACGCCAAGGTCGACGAGGCCACGCGCAATCTCACCGTCCAAGCCACGCTCGAGAACAAGGACGGCCATCTCGTCCCCGGCATGTTCGCGCGCCTCAAGGTGGAGCTCAGCGACGTGCGCGAGCTCGTCGTCGTGCCCGAAACCGCCGTCACCTTCAGCCTCTACGGGGATTCGGTCTACGTCGTCGTCGAGAAGAAGGACAAGGACGGCAAGGTCGTCCAGGGCGCCGACGGCAAGCCGCAGCTCGCGGCCGAGCGCCGCTTCGTGCGCGTGATCGAGCGCCGCCAGGGCAAGGCCGGCCTCGGCGAAGGCGTCAAGGAAGGCGAGCGCGTCGTCACGTCGGGGCAGACCCGCCTGCTGCCCAACGGCGCCGTCGTCATCGACGACCGCCCCGCGCTGGTCCCGCCGAGCGTGAGGCCGAAGCCATGAGCGGCGCCGCGCACCAGGGCGCGCCCGCCCCCGAGCGGCGCGCGTTCACCGATCTCTTCATCCGCCGCCCGGTGCTGGCCACCGTGGTGAGCCTCCTCATCCTGCTGCTCGGCGTGCAGGCGTTCTTCTCGCTGCCGATCCGGCAATACCCGAAACTGACCAACACCACGATCGAGATCACGACCACCTATCCCGGCGCCAATGCCGACCTGATGCAGGGCTTCATCACGGTGCCGATCCAGCAGGCGGTCGCCAGCACCGAGGGCATCGACTACATCAGCTCGTCGAGCACGCAGAGCACCAGCGTCGTCAAGCTCACGCTCAGGCTCAATGCCGACGGCGACAAGGCGCTGACGGAGGTGCTCGCCAAGACCAACCAGGTGCGCAACATCCTGCCGCAGGCGGCCAACGATCCCATCGTGGTGAAGACCACGGGCGACGCCTTCGCGCTGATGTATATCGGCTTCAACAGCGAGGTGCTGACGCCCTCGCAGATCACCGACTATCTCACCCGTGTGATCCAGCCGCGCCTCCAGACGGTCGACGGCGTCTCGCAGGCGCAGATCCTGGGCGGCCAGACCTTCGCGATGCGCATCTGGCTCGATCCGGCGCGCATGGCGGCGCTCGGCGTCACCGCCACCGACGTGCAAACCGCGCTGCAGAACAACAATTTCACCTCGGCGCCGGGCGAGATCAAAGGCGATTTCATCCGCATCACCATCAACGCCGACACCAGCCCGTCGAGCGTCGCCGGCTTCGAGCAGCTCGTCGTCCTGGCGAAGGGCAGCAGCCTCATCCGCCTGCGCGACGTGGGCTCGATCGAGCTCGGGCCGCAAAGCGTCGACTCGTCCTCGATGTTCAACGGCTTGAAGGCGGTGTTCGTCGGCGTCTACACGGCGCCCGCCGCCAACCCGCTGACCGTCATCGATGCGGTCCGGAGATCCATGCCGGACATCCAGGCCCAATTGCCGGCCGGCATGCAGGCGCGCGTCGCCTACGACGCCACCGTCTCGGTGCAGGCGTCGATCGACGAGGTGATCAGCACCATCGTCGAATCGGCGGCGATCGTCATCGTCGTCATTTTCCTGTTCCTCGGCAATATCCGCTCCACCATCATCCCCATCGTCACGATCCCGCTCTCGCTGGTGGGCGTGCTGTTCCTGCTGCTGGTGCTCGGCTATTCGATCAACCTCCTGACGCTGCTCGCCATGGTGCTGGCGATCGGCCTCGTGGTCGACGACGCCATCGTGGTGGTGGAGAACATCTACCGCCACATCGAAGAGGGCGATTCGCCGTTCGAAGCGTCGTTGAAGGGCGCGCGCGACATCGCCGGGCCGGTGATCTCGATGACGCTGACGCTCGCCGCGGTCTATGCGCCGATCGGCTTCGTCGGCGGGCTGACGGGCGCCCTCTTCCGCGAGTTCGCGTTCACGCTCGCCTCCGCCGTCATCATCTCGGGCGTGATCGCGCTCACGCTCTCGCCGATGATGAGCTCCAAGCTCTTGAAGGCGGGGCATCAGGGCCGCTTCGCCGAGATCGTGGACCGCGTCTTCTCGCGCCTCCGGAGCGGCTACGAGCGGCGGCTCGACCGCGTTCTGCACTATCGCCCGCTGATCCTCATCGTCGCCGCCACGGTCTTCGCGAGCTGCGCCTTCCTCTATCAGGAGACGAGGAAGGAACTGGCGCCCACCGAAGACCAGGGCGTCGTGTTCATGCAGATCAAGGCGCCGCAATACGCGAACCTCGACTACCTCGAGGCGTTCGTGAACGAGGTCAACAAGATCTTCACGGGTCTGCCGGAGTTCGCGAATTCCTTCGCCATCAACGGCGCGGGCCAGGTCAACGTGGGCATCGCCGGCGTCCTGCTGAAGCCGTGGGGAGACCGCAAGCGCAACCAGGCCGCCGTCTATCAAGAGCTCCAGGGCAAGCTCACGGCGACGCCGGGCATCGAGGTATTCGCCTTCCAGCTCCCCTCGCTGCCGGGCAGCAGCGGTCCGCCCGTGCAGTTCATCATCAAGACCACCGCCGACTATCAGACGCTGGCACGCGTGCTGGAGCAGCTCCAGACCGAGGCTTACAAGAGCGGCGTCTTCCTCTTCGCCTTCTCGGATCTCAAGTTCGACAATCCGCAGATCGAGGTGAAGATCGATCACGCGAAGGCCAACGAGCTCGGCATCACCATGCAGAGCATCGGCAACTCGCTGGCCACGATGTTCGGCGGCAATTTCACGAACCGCTTCAATCTCTACGGCCGCTCGTATCAGGTCATCGCGCAAGCGCCGCGCGATTTCCGCCTGACGCCGGACATGATCAACCGCGTCTACGTGCGCACCGCCAAGGGCACGCTGGTGCCGGTCTCGACCGTCGCCACGATCTCGCAGTCGATCCAGCCCAACGCGCTCACCACGTTCCAGCAGCTCAACTCGGCGACGATCCAGGCCGTGCCATTCCCGGGCCGGTCGATCGGCGAGGCGCTGGAATTCTTGAAGTCCAAGTCGAAGGAGATATTCCCCGAAGGATTCAGCTACGATTTCCAGGGCGAAAGCCGGCAATACGAGCAGGAGGGCGCCACGCTCGCGCTCGCCTTCGGCTTCGCCATCATCGTCATCTTCCTGGTGCTGGCGGCGCAGTTCGAAAGCTTCCGCGACCCGCTCATCATCCTCACCACGGTGCCGCTCTCGATTTGCGGCGCCCTCATCCCGATGAACATGGGCCTGGCCACGGTCAACATCTACACCCAGGTAGGGCTCGTCACACTCATCGGCCTCATCAGCAAGCACGGCATCCTGATGGTGGAATTCGCCAACGAGCTCCAGGAGCGCGAGGGGCTCGACCGGCGCGCCGCCATCCTCAAAGCCGCGGCCATCCGCCTCCGGCCGATCCTGATGACGACGGCGGCGATGGTGGTCGGCATGGTTCCCTTGCTGATGGCCTCGGGCGCGGGCGCCAAGAGCCGGTTCGACATCGGCCTCGTCATCGCCGCCGGCATGACGATCGGCACGATCTTCACGCTCTTCGTGCTGCCGGTGATCTACACCCTCCTCGCCCGCGTGCGCGCGCCTGCGCAAGCGGCGCCGGGTGCGGTGCCGCAACCGGCGGCGTAGCGGTCCGGCGCGTCGCTCGCGAAGCGCCGCGTCTCCTAAAGCCACACGCCCGCGATCAGCAGCGCGGCGGAGGCGAGGGCGCCCAGCACGGGCACCGCCAGCGGCAGGTGGATGGGGGCGCGGGGTGCTCCGGCCCGCCGGTCGCGCGTCTTCAGCACGACGAGCGCGACGTTGACCGCGGCGAAGACGGCGAGGGTGAGCCCGCTCGTGAGCCCCGCCAGCGCCTCGAAGGGCAGGGCCACCACCAGCACCAGCATCACGGCGCCGCCGGCCAAGGTGGCGCGCACCGGCACGCGGCTCTTGGCCTGTACGTGCCCGAACCAGGGCGGCACGAGTTTCCGACGCGCCATGCCGTAGAGCAGGCGCGCCACCAGCATGAGCTCGACGATGACGCCGTTGGCGAGCGCGATCAGCGCCACCGCCGCGAAGCCCTGGCCGCACGGCATGCCGGCGCGCTCGATCACGAGGCAGAGCGGCGCCGCCGAGGCGCCGAGAATCGCCGGCGGAATGGCGAGCACCGCCACCAGCGCCACGAGCCCGTAGAGCAGCGCCGCCGCGGCGATGGCGCCGATCATGGCGCGGGGCAGGGTGCGGGCCGCGTCGCGCGTTTCTTCCGCCATGTTGGCCAGGGTCTCGAAGCCGATGAAGGCGAAGAACGCGATGAAGGCGCCCTCGGCGAGCAAGCCCCAGGCGCGCGCATCGGCGGGCACGAGTTCGCCGGCGCGCGCGGGCAGCGTGCCCAGCGCATCGGCGCCGGCCGCGATCGCGATCACGAGCCCGATCACCTCCACGGCGCTGCAGATCGCGGCGATGCGTGCGCCGAGTTCCACGCGGAGACACGCAATGGCGGTGAAGGCGGCGACGAAGACGGCACCCGGCACCCACGCCGGCACGTCGATGAAGCGCTGCACATAGCCGGCGCTGCCGCGCGCGATCGAGGCGCCCGAGGTCACCGCGATCAGCAGCACGGCCAGCCCCACGAGCCACGCGGTGGCGCGGTGGCGCGCCGCCGCGTGCACGTAGGCGACGGCGCCCGAGGCCTCGGGCAGGCGCGTCACCAGTTCGGCATAGGCGAGGCCGGTCAGGGCCGCGAGCAGGCCGGCGGCCACGAAGGCGAGCGGCGACGTCATGCCCGATTTCGCCGCCACCGTGCCCACCAGCACGTAGATGCCGGCGCCGACGATGATGCCGATGCCGTAAAACAGCAGCAGCCAGAAACCGAGCGTGCGCCGGAGCGGCGGCTGCGCGGCTGCGGCGGCCGTGGGCAATGTCCGGTATGTCACAGCGCTTTCATCACGCGCATCACCGAGGAGCTTTCCGCTAGGCTCCGGGCGGAAAAGCCGAGTTCGCGCGCGAGTTTCAGCATGCGCTGATTTTCCGCCAGCACGTCGCCGAACAGCTGGCGGACGCCGCGCGTCTTCGCGTAGGCGATGATGCGCTCCATCAGCAGGCGGCCGATGCCGCGGTTCTGGGCGTGCGGCAGCACGATGATGGCGAACTCGGCCTTCTCGAAATCCGGGTCCGCGGCGAGCCGCACGATGCCGACGAAATCGGGCGCCTGGCCGGGCTTCTCCTCGGCCAGCACCAGCGCCATTTCGCGGTCGTAGTCGATCTGCGTGAACCGCGCCGCCATCTCGTGGCTGAGCGCGCGGAGCGGCGCGAAGAAGCGCATGCGCACGTCCTCGGGCGACATGCGCCGGAACAAGGCCATCAGCGCGGGCTCGTCCTCGGGCTGGATCGGTCGGATGCGATAGCGGGTGCCGCGGTGCTCGATCGATTCCTCGAGCTCCGAGGGATAGGGCCGGATGGCAAAGCGATGCGCGCGCAGGCCCGGACCCTTGGGCGCCCGCACGACGATGCGGGCATCGAGCGCGATCACGCCGGCACTGTCGGCGAGCAGCGGGTTGATGTCGAGCTCGGCCACCTGGTCGAGCTCGGCGACGAGGCGCGAGAGCCGCACCAGCACCTTGGCAATCTCGCCGCGCGCCGCCGGCGGTCGGTCGCGGAAGCCGCGCAGCAGCCGGTCGATGCGCGTCCGCGACATCACGTCGTCGGCGAGGGCGAGGTTGAGCGGCGGCAGCGCCATGGCGCGGTCGCCGACGATCTCCGCCGAGGTGCCGCCCTGGCCGAATAGCAGCACCGGGCCGAACAGCGGATCCTCGGCGGCACCGAGGATCAGCTCGTAGGCCTCGGGGCGGCGGATCATGGGCGAAAGCGTGAAGCCGTCGATGCGCGCCTCGGGGCGGAGCCGTGCCACCCGGGCGCGCATGTCGCGCGCCGCGCGCAGCACGGCCTTCGCGCTGTCGAGATTGAGACGCACGCCGCCCACGTCGGATTTGTGCGTGATGTCGCGCGAGAGGATCTTGAGCGCCACGGGATAGCCGAGCCGCTCGGCCATCGCCGCCGCGGCATCGGCGTCGCCGACGATCTCGGTCGGCACGGTCGGAATGCCGAAGGCGGCGAGCACGTTCTTGGCCTCGGGCTCGGTCAGCAGCGTGCGGCCGTCGGCGAGCGCCGCGGCGATGATGCGCTCGGCCTCGGCCCGGTGCGGCGGCGCGTCCTCCGGGTTCGAGGGCGGCGTCTGCATCAGCGCTTCGCGGCTCCTGCGGTGCTCCACCAGGTGCTGGAAGGCGCGGACGCCGCGCAACGGTGTGTCGTAGGCGGGAATGCCGGCGCGCTCGAACACGCGCCGCCCGGCCTCGGCCCCGCTTCCGCCCATCCAGCAGGCGATCAGCGGCACCTTGGCCGCGGCCGGCGATCGCGCCACCGCGGCGGCGGTATCCTCGGCGGCGGCGATCGCCGTCGGCGCGTTCATCACCAGAATGGCGCCGACGCCGGGATCGGCGGCCACCGCCTCGAGCGCCGCCACATAGCGCGCGCCGTCGGCGTCGCCGATGATGTCGATCGGATTGGCGTGCGACCATGTCGCCGGCAGAACCTTGTCGAGCGCCGCCATGGTTTCCGGGCCGAGCTTAGCGAGGCGGCCGTTGAGCATGCCGAGGTCGTCGGTCGCGAGCACGCCGAAGCCGCCGCCGTTGCTCACGATGGCGAGGGCATCGGTGCGCGGCGGCTTGGAGAGGCCGAGCACGGCGGTGGCGTCGAACAGCTCGCCCAGGCCGAAGACGCGCAGAAGGCCGGCGCGCCGGAACGCGGCGGCATAGACGGCGTCGGCGCCGGCCATGGCGCCGGTGTGCGATTGCGCGGCCTTGGCGCCTTCGGCATTGCGGCCGGCCTTCAGCACCACCACGGGCTTCAAGCGCGCCGCGGCGCGCGCCGCCGACATGAACTTCCGCGCCTCGGTCAGCCCCTCCACGTAGAGCAGGATGGCACGCGTCTCGGCGTCGAGCGCCAGATAATCGATGACGTCGCCGAAATCGACGTCGGCCATGTTGCCCATCGAGACGAGATAGGAAAAACCGATGCCGCGATCCGCCGCCCAGTCGATGACGGCCACGAGCACGGCGCCGGATTGGCCGACGAAGGCGATCTTGCCCGCGGGCGGCGCGGCCGGCGCGAAGCTGACGTTGAGGCCGATATGCGGGGCGAGGAAGCCCACGCAATTGGGCCCGACGACGCGGAGGAGATGCGGGCGCGCCGCGTCGAGCACTTGCTGGCGCCGGCGGGCGCCCTCTTCGTTGGCGCCCTCGCCGAAGCCGGCGGTGATGATGACGGCGGCGCGCGTGCCGGCGCGCCCGAGTTCGCCCACGATGTCGGCCACGGTCTCGGGCGGCGTCGCGATCACGGCGAGGTCGGCCGGCGCCGGCAGGTCGCCCACGCGCTTCAGAGCCTTGCGGCCGGCGATCGTGCCGCCGCGCCGGTTGACGAGGTGGATCGGCCCGGCGAAGCCACCGGCCAAGGCGTTGCGCGTCACCGCGGCGCCGACCGTGCCGGCACGGTCGGTGCCGCCGACCAGCACCACGCTCTTGGGATGAAACAGCGCGTCGAGATTGCGGATGGACATGCGGGTTCCGAATTGACCGGTGTTCTTGCCGACAGCGGGCACCCGCCGCCTTGATTCAACGCAAGAAGAGAGGCGCGTCCACTAGCCTAGGTTAGCCCAGCAGCGGCCAATAGGGGGCCGCGGCCGCCTCGGCGAAGCAGCAGAAGATCACGCGATCGATCCCCGGCGCCCCGGCGAGCGTGGCACGCACCGTCGAAACGGCGATCGGCGCCGCGCGCGCGGGCGGAAAGCCGTAAGCGCCGGTCGAAATCGCGGGAAAGGCGAGGCTGGTAACGCCGTGCGCGTGGGCCAGCCGGATCGATGCCCGGTAGCAGCCGGCCAGGAGCGCGTCTTCGCCAGCACCGCCGCCCTGCCACACCGGGCCCACGGTGTGGATCACGTGCTTGGCGACGAGCCAATAGCCCCCGGTGATGCGCGCTTCGCCGGTGGGGCAGCCGCCGAGGGCGATGCAGGCGGTCAGCAGTCCGGGCCCGGCGGCGCGATGGATGGCGCCGTCCACGCCGCCGCCGCCGCGCAAGCTTTCGTTTGCGGCGTTGACGATGGCGTCGACGGCGAGCTTGGTGATGTCGCCGATGTGCAAAACCAGCGACGCCATGGGGGGCTACTTGGCTTTGGCGCCCTGGGCGATGGCGCGGGCGATGATTTCCGCCGCTTCGCCGGCCTCGCCCCAGCGCCCCACCTTGGCCCATTTGCCCTTCTCGAGATCCTTGTAGTGCGTGAAGAAGTGCCCGATCTGGTCGAGGAAGATCTGCGGCAGCGCGCGATAGGAGGAAACGGCGGAATAGAAAGGGTGGAGGTCGTCGGTCGGAACGGCCAGGATCTTGTCGTCGTTGCCCTTGTCGTCGGTCATGATCAAGACGCCGATCGGGCGCGAGCGCACGACGCAGCCGACGGCCACCGGCACCGGGCCGGCCACGAGAATGTCGAGCGGGTCGCCGTCGTCGGCGAGCGTGTGCGGGATGAATCCGTAATTGGCCGGATACACCATGGCGGTGTGGAGGAAGCGATCCACGAACAGCGCGCCCGAGGCCTTGTCCATCTCGTATTTCACCGGGGCGCCGCCCAGCGGAATCTCGATGATGGCGTTGACGTCCCAGGGCGGATTCCGCCCGACCGGAATCTTGTCGAGGATCATGCCGCCAACGCCTCTTTCGCCGGGCGGTAATCGAGGCCGAGGTCGCGCGCGACCGCCTCGAAGGTGATGCGGCCGCGGTCGACGTTGAGCCCGGCCAGGAGATGCGAATCTTCCATCATCGCGCGCTTGGCGCCCTTGCCGGCGATGGCGAGCACGAAGGGCAAGGTCGCGTTGTTGAGCGCGTGCGCCGAGGTGCGCGGCACGGCGCCCGGCATGTTGGTGACGCAGTAGTGCACCACGCCTTCTTCGACATAGGTCGGCTTGGCGTGCGTCGTGGGCTTGCTGGTTTCGCTGCAGCCGCCCTGGTCGATGGCGATGTCGACGAAGCACGAGCCCGGCCGCATCCGGCGCATCAGCGCGCGCGTGATGAGCTTGGGCGCCGCAGCCCCCGGCACCAGCACGGCGCCTACCACCAGATCCGCCTGCGGCACGTAGGTTTCGAGTGCGTCCACGGTGGAATAGATCGTGTTGAGCTGGCCGCCAAATTGGAGATCGAGCGCCGCCAGCCGCTCGTGCTTCTTGTCGAGGATGGTCACCTGCGCTTCCATGCCCATCGCCATGCGCGCGGCGTTGGTGCCCGAGACGCCGCCGCCGACGACGACGACCTTTCCCGAGGCCACGCCCGGCACGCCGCCGAGCAGAATGCCCGAGCCGCCGGCTTCCTTCTCGAGGCAGCGCGCCCCCACCTGGATCGCCATGCGCCCCGCCACTTCGCTCATCGGCGCCAACAGCGGGAGGCCGCCGGCGCGGTCGGTCACCGTCTCGTAGGCGATGCAGGTGGCGCCGGATTTGATCAGGCCCTCCGCCTGGGCCTTGTCGGCGGCGAGATGGAGATAGGTAAAGAGCGTCTGGCCCGGGCGCAGCATGGCGCATTCCTGGGGCTGCGGCTCCTTCACCTTCACGACCATCTCGGCCTTGTCGAAAATCTCCTTGGCCGTGCCGCAGATCGTGGCGCCGGCCGCGCGATAGACGTCGTCGCCGAAGCCGATGCCGCCGCCAGCACCCGTCTCGACGAACACCTGATGACCGTGATGCACGAGTTCGCGCACCGAAGCGGGAACCAGGCCGACGCGGAATTCGAGGGTCTTGATCTCCTTCGGCACGCCCACGCGCATGTGACTCTCCGCGTTCGTCGCTGGGTGGCGGCAAGGATGGTCGAGGCGGTGGCCCCGGTCAACCGCACGGGGCGTTAGCGCGCATTAACCGAAAGGTTGCAGCGACGCAGGCGGCGCGGCAGGATTCGTCACCGAACACCTCGCGGGGCGCGCCCTCAGACTATCGCGGCGCGTGGCGCGCTGACAATCGACGGCTCTTTCCGCGAGGAATCCGCTGGGCCCGCAAATAGAACGGCCGCGCCTCGGAAGGCGCGGCCGTCTCATCGCGTTGAATGTTAGCCCGAAACCGGCGCCGCGCTCGCCGCGCGCCGGCGTGTCGCTCAGTGCACGCTCACCGGCTGAAGATCGTGGGACAGCACGGCGGCGAAGGCGGTGTCGCGGTCGCCGATCAAGGCGAGTTGCCTGCCGTCGGCGGCGTAGATGCCGAAAACGGATTGGCCGTTCTCCTGCACCGGCTTGATGTAGGCGACCTGATTGACCATGAACGCCTGCCATTCGGCTTCGGTCAGCGGCTTGTAGACGTGGCTCTCGATCATGTTATTGATCCTTTCCTGCGCTCTCTGACCCCCGATCAGGCCGGTCCTTTTTCGGCAGTAAGATCGATGGTCCGTCCGCGCCCGTTCGTCGGCGAAGCGGAAGCGCTCTGACCGCTCCTAATCTCAACGTTGCGCACCCGCGACTCCGCCTTGGGGCGCACGAGATCGATGTTCAAAAGCCCGTTATCGAGCTGCGCGCCGTCCACCTCGATGCCCTCGGCGATCACGAACACGCGCTGGAACTGGCGCGCGGCGATGCCGCGGTGGAGGTAGACGCGCTGGCCCGATTCGGCGTGTTTGCCGCGGATCACGAGCTGGTTGTTCTCCACGGTCACGGCAAGATCGGCCGGTGCGAAACCGGCGACGGCGAGCGTGATGCGCAGGCCATCGGGCCCGGTCTGCTCGATGTTGTAGGGCGGATAGCTGTCGCCCGTGGCTTTCGACAAACGATCGAGCATTTCCTCGATGTGGTCGAAGCCGAGCAGCAGCGGGCTGTTGAACAGCGAGAGTCGAGACATCGCGCAACCTCCTCGCGAAGAGCGAGTTGCCCCGGCATGAGCCGGCCCGGGAACCGTTCCGGGCCCGAAGCGCCCGGCCGCTCGGCGGCCCATCGTGGCGCCGCCTGTCTCGGAGACCGGGCGAAGCAATCGCCGTGCCGGATCCCGCGGGATGCAAGTTATTTGGGCGCTGCCGGACCGTGATTCAAGGCCGCAGCGATGCTCGAAAAACCGCGATTCCATGGGCCGTTAGCCCTTGCGCTCGCGATGCGCGCGGCGCGTGCCGGCCGGCGCATCAGACTCGCATAGCCTGCCCCGGCAGGGTGAAGAACGGATTAACGGCGCTTTCGGACCACGGGCTCAGGCCCGGTCGCAGGGCAGCGCGGCCGTCTCCTTGCGCGAGGAGAGGGCGAGCAGCGTGTGCGTGCGGATGGCGCCCGGATTCTGCTTGATGGTGTCGGCCAGCACGGTCTCGATCTCCGAGACGTCGCTCAAGCGCAGCTTCACGAGATACGACCACTCGCCGGTGATGTGATGGCACTCCAGCACCTGCGGCAGCGCGCAGATCGCATCCACCAGCCCTTTCTCGTTCTCGGGCCGGTCGATCAACAGCAGCATGAAGGCGAGAACACCCTGGCCCACGGCCTTGGCGTCCACGCGCGCGCCCCAACCCTTGATCGTGCCGGCACGCTCGAGCTTCTTGAGGCGCTCGTTGATGGCCGATACCGACAGGCCCACGGCGGCGCCGATCTCGGCATAGGTGTCGCGCCCCTTTTCTTGGACGTACTCCAGAATTTTGCGGTCGATCGCATCCATCGCCGCAAACTATACCAAGGCGACGAAGAAATCCAACAATTTTAGGTAGTTACGCCGGCCGCGTTCAACTGAGCGGCATGTTCACGTGCTGGCGGAAGCCGGGCCGCTCCTGCAACCGCCGGTGCCAGGCGTCGCAATGCGGTAGCGTCGGCTTGGCGATTTCGAGCTTGGTGTAGCGCGCATAGGCGCAGCCGACGGGAATGTCGCCCATCGAGAATTCGGCGCCGGCGACGAAATTGCGTCCGCCGAGATGCTGCTCCAGCAGCGACCACGAGGCGGCGAGGCGCTCGCCCGCGGCCTTGATCGCGGCGGTGTCGCGCTTCTCGGGCGGCGTGCGCACCAGGCCCCAGAACACCGGAAACATATCGGGTGCGATCGTGGTCTGCTGCCAGTCCATCCAGCGATCGGCCTCCGAGCGGTGCGCGGGATCGATCGGCCAGAGCCGCCCGGCGCCGTAGCGCGCCGCGAGATAGCGCACCACGGTGTTCGATTCCCACACGATCACGCCGTTGTCGTCGATCGTGGGAATGCGGCTGTTGGGGTTGATCGATTTGTACGCCGGGGTGTCGAGGCCGCCGAAGGCGCCGCCGGCATCGGTGCGCTCGTGCGGCAGGCCGAGCTCGGCCACCGCCCACATCACCTTCTGCACGTTGATCGAATTGGTGCGGCCCCAGATCTTCAACATGCGCGCGTCTCCTTCAAGCCTTGCGGCCATTAATAGCGCGCGCCCGCTTCCTGTCCAGGATCGCGCTCGCGTGCGTCGGCGCCAGCGCCGCATCGAGCCGGCGCGACAGCGACGCGGCGGCGGCGCAGGCCGCCTCGCGCAGCGCCGCGCGGCGCGGCGCGTCGAGGCGCTTCTCCGGGACCGCGATCCAGAGCGAGGCGATCATGCGCCGCTTCTGCACAACGGGTGCCGCCACCGCCCACATGCCGGGGTCCACTTCGCCATGGCTCTCGGCCCAGCCGCGGCGGCGGATCAGGGCGAGCTCGGCCTCGCGGGCGCGGCGCAGCGCGCGCTCGGCCGGGTCGGCGCGCTCGATGCGCTCGAGATAGGCGTTGCGCACGGTCGCCGGCAGCGAGGCGAACAGCAGTTTCGAGGGCGCCCCGCGGTGGAGCGGAAAGCTCCGCCCCGAGACGCCGGAAAGATGCACCGGCCGGCGCGGCTCCACGGCGTCGACCGCGACGCAGACGTCACCCAAAAGGCGGAACAGCACCGCGGTCGAACCGGTCTCGACCGCGAGGCGCTGCAGAAAAGGCCGCGCCGCCACCACCAAGGGGCTCGCTTGGTCCGCCGCGCGCGCGAGCGCATGGATGCGCGGCGTCACGCGATAGAGGCCGCCGCCGTCTTCCTCCACCAGGCCCACTTCGCGCAGCAGCGCCAGATGGCGATAGGTGGAGGAGATCGGCAGGCCCGCCGCCTCGGCCAGCGCCGGCACGCCCGCGCGCGGCCGCGCGGCATCGAAGCACAGCAGCAATTGCAGCGCTTTCCGCGCGCTTTCGACGCCCGGGGTCCGGCGCGATGCGGCCATCGGTCGGGGCTCCTCTCACGCATTGAGAATCGATTTCGCACATATTGAGCGTCGAGGCAAAGCTGATAGCTTCCCGCCGCCATCGCCGCCGCGGCCCCGCGATTCCGGAGCGCTTCCATGGATTTCTCGCTGTTCTACCTCCCCACCTACCGCGCCGGGTTCTCGGCCAGCTTGAGCGCCTTCTATGCCGAGCTCACTGAATCGGTGAAGCTCGCCGACCGGCTCGGCTGGGCGCGGGTCCTCACCACCGAGCATCATTTCCACTATTACGGCGGCGCCGTGCCCAACCCGGCCGTGATCCTCGCCGCCTGGGCGCGCGAGACCAAGCGCATCCGGCTTTCCGCCGGCGTTTCGCTGGTGCCGCTGCGCAACCCGCTGCAGGTGGCGGAGGATTACGCGCTCGTCGATCATCTCTCGGAGGGCCGGTTCGACATGGGCCTGTCGCGCGGCTTCGTCGCGCACGAGTTCGAGGCGTTCGGCGTCAGCCAGGCGGAAACCGCCGCGCGCGTCATGGAAGGCCTCGAGATCATCAAGAAATTCTGGGCCGGCGAGCCGTTCGAGTATCGCGGCAAGTTTACTTCGTTCGGCCGCATCGATCCCTGGCCGATCCCGTTCCAGAAACGGATTCCGATCTGGATCGCGGCGTCCAACGACCTCGCCAGCTTCGAGCGGGTGGGGGCGGGCGGCTACAATCTGATGATGAACCAGTATCCGATGACCTTCGCCTCGCTGGTGGAGAAGCACGACACGTTCAAGTCCGCCTATGCCAAGGCCGGGCACGATCCCGCCAAGCGCAAGAGCGCCATCGCCTTCCTCACCTACATCGCCGACAGCGAGGAGCAGGCGATCGAGGCGGCGAAGGGCGAAGTGCAGGAACACGCCGCCGCGTTCAAGAAAGTGCTCACCCACGACGAATGGAACCGCGACTATCGCGGCGACGAATCCATCCTCCTCGCCATGTGCGAGGGCAACGACGTCAACGACGTGTTCAGGAAGCGCACGCTCGTCTGCACGCCGCGCCAGGCCGCCGAGCGCCTGCAGCGTTACATCGACTTGGGTTTCACCGAGGCGATCTTCGTCACGCGCTTCGCCGGCATCTCCGCCCGCCAGGAGCGCGCCACCATCGAGCGGCTCTCGCGCGAAGTCCGCCCCCTCCTCGGCCTCAAAGCCGCGGCGTGAAAACGGCGTAACCACAGAGGACACGGAGGACACGGAGAAAATCTTGGGCGCGCTCTCCGCGCGCCCATCATTTTTCTCTGTGCTCTCCGTGTCCTCTGTGGTGAAACCTTACTGTCGCAGCGACAGCGAGGGGCGGGGAATGGCCGGAAAGATCGAAGCGCGGATGAAGGAGCTGGGCATCGTCATGCCCGAGGCGGCGCTGCCGCGCGTGGCAAAGATCGAGGGTTGCGTGCGCTGGGGCGATCTGCTGTTCGTCTCGGGCGCGGTGCCGAAATGGAACGGCGAGGTGCGCTTCGTGGGCAAGGTCGGGCGCGAATTCGCGCTCGCGGAAGCGCAGCAGGCGGCGCGGCTCTCGGCGCTCAACATGCTGGCCCAGGCCAAGGTGGCGCTCGACGGCGACCTCGACCGCATCCAGCGCATCGTCAAGCTCACCGGCTTCGTCAACACCGTGCCGAACTTCACCGACATCCCGCACGTCGTGAACGGCGCGTCCGAGCTGTTCCTCGACATCTTCGGCGAAGCCGGGCGGCACGCCCGCACCGCGGTCGGCGTCGCCGTCATGCCGTTCGACGTGGCGATCGAGGTCGAAGGCATCTTCGGCGTGCGCTGATCCATGCCCGTCCTGAACGATCCGCCGTTTCCGCACGAGTATTACGAGGATTTCGCGCTCGACCAGGTGTTCGAGTACGGCGGGCACCTCATGACTGACGAGGCGATCATGCGCTTCGCGCGGGAGTTCGATCCCGAGCCGTTCCACACGAGTCACGAGGCGGCGAAGGCGACGCCCTTCGGCCGCCTCATCGCCAGCGGGCCCCACCTTTGCGCGGCGTGGCGGAAAATGAACCACGACGCGTTTCCCAATGTGCGCTCGGGCAGCTCGCCCGGCTGGGACGAGGTGCGATGGAAGGCGCCGGTGTTCCCCGGCGACGTGCTCGCCTGCACGACGCGGCTGGTGGAGCTGCGCCCGCTCAAGAGCCGCCCCAATTACGGCTTCGCGCGCTGGACCCACGAGATGCGCGACCAGCACGGCACGGTGAAGATGACCCACGCCGCCATGTTCCTCATCGAACGCCGGCCCGGCTGAGCTAGTCGCGCTTCTTGCTCGAAGCCGCAGCCGTGCGCGGCGTGCGTTCCATGCGCACGCGCACGCTCAGATCGCGCACCTGGATGCAGGCGCCGCCCACCGCATTGTGCTTGGCGGAAAGCGTGGCCACGTCGGAGGCGGGGCGGGGCTCGGGCAGCGACTGGCCCTTGCGCGCGAGCCGCGCGGCGTGGGCCTTGATCTCGGCGCTGGCATTGGCGAGCGCCTCGTCGACGCTGCGGCCCTCGGCGCGGCAGCCTTCGACATCGGGAAACACCGCCCGGTAACTGCCGCCCGGCTGACGCAACACCAGCGCGATATAGCCATACATTCGAGACGCCTCGCTGAGGTCCCGCCGCGACTATACAGGCCGCGCGCCGCCGCTGCCACCGTTGGCGTTCAGAACGCGCACACCACTTTGCCGAAATGGCGGCCTTCGGGAAATGCCTTAAGGGCCGCCTTGAGCCCGTCAAATGGAAAGCGCTGCGCGTCGAGCGGCGGCTTCACCTTGTGGAGGGCGAGGGCGCGGTTCATCTCCTCGAAGAGATCGCGGCTGCCCACGGTGATGCCCTGGAGGCGGATGTTCTGCGTCACCACCGGGCCGAGATTGACCTCGCCGGCGCCGCCCGCCAGCACGCCGATGAGGCTGACGATACCCGAGGGCCTGACGGCGCGGATCGAGCGCTCGAGTGTGCCGGTGCCGCCCACCTCAACCACGTGGTCCACGCCACGGCCGCCCGAAATCGCGCGCGCGGCCTTCGCCCAGTCGGGCGTCGTCGCGTAGTTGACGAGGTGATCGGCGCCGAGCGGCCGGGCGCGGGCGAGCTTCTCGTCGCTCGAGGAGAGGAGGATCGTCTCGGCGCCGTGCATCTTGGCGAAGATCAACGCGAACAGCGACACGCCGCCGGTGCCCTGGATCAGCACGCGGTCGCCGGCCTTGCACTGGCCCTGCGCCACCACGGCGTTCCAAGCGGTGAGTGCTGCGCAAGGAAGCGTCGCGGCTTCCGCCGCGCTCATATGCGCCGGCGCTTGCACGATGCCCTGCTCCGAAAGGCACATGTATTCCTGCATCGCGCCGTCGACGGGCCCGCCGAGCGTCCCGAGCCACGCGGCCTCGTTGAACGTGCCCGAAAGCCAGGTCTGACTGAAGGTGGGGCAGACGCGGTCGCCGGGCTTGGCGCGCGTCACCCCGGCGCCCACGGTCTCCACCGTGCCGGCGCCGTCGGAAACCAGCACGAGCGGCAGGCTGCCGCTGCGTCGGCCGTAGCCGCGCTTGGCCATCACCGTGTCGCGGAAATTCAGCGACGCGGCTTCCATGCGGATCAGCACCTGGCCTGGCCCGGGCTCGGGCTTCGGCCGCTCGGCCAGCACGATGCTGTCCACGTTCCAGTCGCGGAGCTCCATCGCTTTCATGGACGCGCTACTCGCCCGCGCGCGGGGCCGCGGCGACGGCGGCCGCCGGGGCAAGGGCCGCGCGCCGCGGAATGCGCTTCGCCGAAGCGATCAGCACCAGCACGAGGATCACCGCCGGGATGCCCATGAGGGTGGTGTAGACGAAGAAGAAGGGATAGCTCGTCTCGTCCACGATCAGGCCCGAGGTGCTGGCGACCATCTTGCCGACCAGGCTCATGAACGAGCTGAAGAGCGCGTATTGCGTGGCCGTGTAGGCGGCATTGGTGAGGCCGGAGAGATAGGCGATCAGCACCGTGCCCGCCATGCCGCCGATGAGATTCTCGGCGCTGATGGTGATCACGAGCTTGCCGATATCGCCGCCTTTCACCGCCCAGGGATCGTCGGGCAGGCACAGCGCATCGAAACAGCGGCCGAGATCGAGCATTTCGCGCCCGTCCACGGCCACCCAATAGAACAGCAAGTTCGAGCACGCGGCCAGGATCGCGCACACGAACAGCGGGCGCAGAATGCCGAAGCGCGCCACCACCACGCCGCCCAGCAGCGCGCCCGCGATGCCCATCCAGATGCCGTAGAGCTTGCTGACATTGGCGATGTCGGTCTTGGAGAAGCCGACGTCGATGTAGAACGGGTTCGCCATCACCCCCATGGTGATGTCGGCGAGGCGGAAAGAGCCGATGAACAGCAGGATGACCAGCGCCATCCAGCCGTGGCGGGTGAAGAAATCGAGGAACGGCCCGATCACGGCGCTCGCGAACCAGGCGGCGGCGCGGCCGAGGGCCGAGCGGCCCGCGCTCGCGCCGACCAGCGCCGCCGCGCGCTGCTCCGCATCCGGGTCGAAGCGCGCCGCTGGCTCGCGCACGATGAACACCGTCGTCATGCCCACGCCGACGAGCACCGCCATGCTGAGATAGGCGGCGCGCCAATCCACGAACTCCGCGATGTAGAGCGCACCGGCCCCCGCCGCGAGCAGCGCGATCCTATAGCCGAGCTGATAGGCGCCGGCGGTGGCGCCCTGCATGTCGGCCGGCACCGATTCGATGCGGAAGGCGTCGATGGCGATGTCCTGCGTCGCGGAACCGAAGGCGGTCAGCACGGTGAACGCCGCCATCATCGGCAAATTCGTGCCGGGATTGGTGAAGGCCATGCCGAGCAGGCCGGCCGCGATCGCGCATTGCGATACCAGCATCCAGGCGCGGCGGCGGCCGAGGCGCCGGTTGAGGTACGGCAGCGGCAGCCGGTCGACCAGCGGCGCCCAGACGAATTTCAGCGAATAGGCGAAGGTCGTCAGAACTAGGAAGCCGATCGTGGTGCGCGAAATTCCCGCCTCGCGCAGCCAGGCCGAAAGCGTCCCGAAAACGAGCAGGAACGGCAGCCCGGCGGAAAAGCCGAGGAACAGCATCGCCAGCACGCGCCGGTCGCCATAGGCGGCGAGCGAGGCGCGCAAGGACTTGCGTTTGGGCTCTTCGGCCGCCGATGCGTTCAACGCGTGCTACTCCGTACCGTGATCGAGCAGTGCGAGGTTCCCCTCTCCCTGGGGGAGAGGGGCCAGGGGTGAGGGGCAGCAAAAACGGTGGCGGAGATTGTGACGTATCGTTGGCCGTGTCGCCGTGTGCAACAATGCTGGCTGTCGCATGTCGCGCCGGCGTGGCCGTGCCGACTCGTTTGCACCGCTTTTGCTGCCCCTCACCCCCAACCCCCTCTCCCCCAGGGAGAGGGGGCCATACACATTATCCTTGGCCGAATCCGCGCAATCTGCGTGCGGACCATGCCGACTCTATACGAAACGGTTGCGCAATTCGTAAGCGCGCGGGCGCTCAATCGTCGAGCCCCAGCACGTCGTCCATGCCGTAGAGGCCGGGCTTCTTCCCCTTGAGCCAGAGCGCCGCGCGCACGGCGCCGCGCGAGTAGATCTTGCGGCTCGAGGCCTTGTGCACGAGTTCCAGGCGCTCGCCTTCGCCGGCGTAGATCACGTAATGGTCGCCCACCACGTCGCCGCCGCGCAGCGCCGCGAAGCCGATGGCGCCGGGCTTGCGCGCGCCGGTAAGCCCGTCGCGCCCGCGCGCCGCCACGGTCGCGAGCTTCACGCCGCGGCCTGTGGCGGCGGCTTCGCCCAGGGCGAGCGCCGTGCCCGAGGGCGCATCCACCTTGTGCTTGTGGTGCATCTCCAGAATTTCGATGTCGTAATCGGGCCCGAGCGCCTTGGCCACGCGCTGGGTCAAGGCCAACAGCAGATTGACGCCGAGGCTCATATTGGCGGCCCAGACGATGGGCACCACGCGCGCCGCGGCCGCCACCTTCTTCGCCTGATCGGGCGCGAAGCCGGTGGTGCCGATCACGAGCGCGGCCTTGTGCTTGGCCGCGAGTGCCGCGTGGGCGAGCGTGGCCGTGGGCACGGTGAAATCGATCACCACGTCGCTGGCCGCGAACACCGCCTCGGGCTTGTCGGCGACGGCGACGCCGAGCGGCTTCAGTCCCGCGAGCGTGCCCGCATCCCGGCCGATGCAGTCGTGCCCCGGGCGCTCGGCAGCCGCCGCGAGCTTCGCCCCGGGCGTCGCGTTCACCTCGTCGATGAGCATCCGACCCATGCGGCCGGCGGCGCCGACGATGCCGATCTTGGTTGCCGTCATCGTGTCTCCCGTTTCGGCGCTGCCCGAATCCGGGCCGCCGCCTTCTTCTATTGCAGCGTGATGCCGCCTTCGATGCACACCGAGGGCGGGCCCGAAATGCGCTTGGCCGCCACGGCGGCGCCTTGGCGGTGGATGGCGAAGCAAGATTCGGAGCTTTCGCCGAAGGCGGCGCCGGTCATGCAGAGCGTGTTGTTCTTGACGCTCCACACCCCGACATCCTTGGCGCCTGAAGCCTGCTTGGTGGTCGAACCGAACGAGGTGCAGGGCTGCCACGGCCCGCTCGGGTTGCGCGAGAACTCGCAGGTGTAGGCGAACGAGCCGTCGCCGCGCAGCTCGCGCGTGTTGTTGACCCACACGCCGGCGGTGCGCAGCGATTCGCGGACATAGCCGAGGCGTTTTCCTGCCAGCGCTTGCTGTAGCGCGGGTCCCGAAAGGCGGTTTCCGGCCGCGGCATCGAATGGCATCGCGCCGTCCTTGCAGAGGGCGCCGCCGCGCTGTTGCGCGCCGGCGGTGGCCGGCACGAGGGCGATGGCGAGAACGGCAAGAGCGATGCGGATCATGGTCTGGTCCTCATGAGCATGCATATGGTCCGGGGAGGTGCGCCAGTTCGGGTCATACTATTCAAACGTGATCGTGCCGTTGATGCACACCGCGCGCGGGCCCGAAACCCGGCGCGCGGCGAAAGCCGCGCCCTGCCGGTGGAGCGCGAAGCAATCCTCGGTGTTGGCGCCGAAAGCGGATTTGACGGAGCAGACGGTCTCATTCTTGACGCTCCAGACGCCGACGTCGCGCGCGCCGGCCACGCGCTTCTCCTGCGAGCCGAACGAGCCGCAAGGGCGCCACGGCCCGGTCTCCTTGCGCCCGTACTCGCAGACATAGACAAAGGAGCCGTCGGCGCGATGCTCGCGGATGTTCTTCACCCAGGCGCCGGGCGTGCGCAGCGATTCGCGGAGATAGACGAGGCGCTTCCCGACCACGGCCTGCTGCAGCGAGGCGCCGGTCAGGCGATTCGCGGCCGACAGTGCGAACGGCGCCTCCGCATCCTTGCAGGAGGGGGTGGTTTGCGATTGCGCCACGGCGGAGCCCGGCGCGGCGATGGCGGCTGCGAGAACGAGAGCGATGCGCGTCATGCGGCAAACATTAGCCCAAGTGCGCCAAGGGGGCTACGCCGCCGCGGGCGGGATGATAGGATCGCGGCCCCTATGCTCACCAAGACGATCCCCTCCAGTGGCGAAAAGCTGCCGGCCATCGGCATCGGCACCTATAAGGGCTTCGATCTCGCCGACACGGCGCCCAATCGCGCGCGTTTGACCGCGGTGGCGAAGCACCTTTTCGAGGCCGGTGGCACCATCGTCGATTCCTCGCCCATGTATGGCCGCGCGGAAGCGCGCACCGGCGAGGCGCTCCAGGCGCTGGGCAAGACCGGCGATGCCTTCATCATGACCAAAGTGTGGACCAGCGGGCGCGAAGCCGGCATTCGGCAGATGCGGGAATCGCTGCGGCTCCTCGGCGCCCCGCGCATCGCGCTGATGCAGATCCACAATCTCGTCGATTGGCAGACGCACCTCGCCACGCTCCGGGAATGGCTGGCGGCCCGCACCTTCCGCTATATCGGCATCACGCATTACACCGCCGGCGCCTTCGCCGAAGTGGAAGCGGTGCTCGCCCGGGAGAAGCTCGATTTCCTCCAGATTCCCTATTCCATCGCCGAGCGCGCGGCCGAGGCGCGGCTGCTGCCGCTCTGCCGCGAAAGAGGCGTGGCCGTGATCGCGAACGTGCCGCTCGGCTCCGGCCGCCTGCTGCGCGCCGCCGGCGGCAAGCCCGTGCCGGCCTGGGCACGGGAATTCGGCGTCGAAAGCTGGGCCGCGTTTTACCTGAAGTATCTCCTCGGCCACCCGGATTGCACCTGCGTCATCCCCGGCACCGGCAATCCCGATCACGCCGCCGCGTTGCTGGCCGCCGGCGAAGGGCGCTTGCCCACCGAAGCCGAGCGCCGCCGCATGGCGGAAACGGTGGCGGCGCTATGAGCGCTCGGGTCGAGAGCCGCATCGGCTTCGCATGTCCCGAATGCGGGAAGGCCGGGGCGCTCGGCATCGTGCGCCGGCTCGTGCTGCCCGGCGACCGGCGCGCCGACGAGATCGCGCTCGAGATTCTCGCCTGCGCGTGCGGCGCCAAGGCGATCTCGGTCATCGAGCAATTGCAGACCCCGGCCGTGACGCCGGCGGCACTCAGGGCCAACGAAACCGAGCGCATGGGCTTCCGGCTCGCCCCGGCCGCCGTCGATCTCCTCGCCTATCTGATGGAGCAGTGCCCCGATCCGGCGGAGGAATATTGCGCCTGCCCCGCGCATGCGACGCTCGACCGGCGCGATCTCCGCAACGGCTGGAACCTCCTCCACAGCTTCGCGCCATTCGAAGGCTTCGCGCTGGCGGCGGTGCCCGCGCGCGCCGGCGCACCGCCGGCCTATGAATACGCGCCGCTGACCTGGTCGAGCGCCGGCGAAGGCCATGCGGCGACGGTCGGCGGCCGCGAATGGCGCGTGCTGCCGGTGCCGGACGCGCCGGCCTACGCGCTCGCGATCGGCGACGCGATCGAGCTCGAGATACCGCTGTGGCCGCCGTTCTGGCGGAAGGTGTGAGACGACGGCATTGCGGCTCTTCTCCCGCAAGCGGGGAAGGCTTATCCGCCCAGCGCCATCGCCAGCACGCGCGCGGCGTGGAGCGCCTCGCGGCAGGCGCCGTCCTTGATCTGGTGGCGGCAGCTCGTGCCGTCGGCGACGACGAGCGTTTCGGCATCGGCCTTGCGCACGGCGGGCAACAGGCTTGCCTCGCCCATGGCTTGCGAGATTTCGTAGTGCCGCGCCTCGTAGCCGAAGGCGCCGGCCATGCCGCAGCAGCTCGATTCGATCGGCTCCACCTTGAGGCCGGGCACCAGCGCCAGGATCGTCTCGACCGGGCGCACGGCGTCGAAAGCCTTCTGATGGCAGTGGCCGTGCAGCAGCGCGCGCTTCTGCGCCAACGGTTTCAGCGAAAGCTTCAATCGGCCCGCCGCGTGCTCGCGCGCCAGGAACTCCTCGAACATGAAGGTGTGCGGCGCCAGCGCCTTGGCGCTCTCGCCGAGTCCCAGCACCTGATACTCGTCGCGGAAGGAAAAGAGGCACGAGGGCTCGAGGCCCACGATCGGCACGCCGCGCGCGGCGAAAGCCGACAGCGCCGCCAGCGTGCGCCGCGCTTCCGCGCGCGCTTCGTCGACGAGTCCGGCGGCGAGGAACGTTCGGCCGCAGCAGAGCGGGCGCCCGCCCCCTTCGGGCATGACGGGCGTCACGCGATAACCAGCGGCTTCGAGCACGGCCACGGCGGCACGCGCATTCTCGGGCTCGAAGTAATTGCTGAAAGTGTCGACGAAGAGCGCGACTTCGCGCGCACCGGTCCGCACGGTCGAGGCTGTTTGTCGCGCAAAGAACGTATCGCGGCGCCAGCGCGGCAGGCTGCGCTTGGCGGCGAGGCCGAGCAGCTTTTCGCCAATGGCGCGGGCACCCGGAATCGCGTCGCGGAGATTGAACAGCCACGCCAGATTCGCCGCGCGCGGCGCATAGCGCGGCAGGTAAGCGACGAGTTTGTCGAAGCGGCGGAGGCCCTGGCGTTGCGCGCGCTGCTGCAGAAACTCGATCTTCATCCGCGCCATGTCCACGCCGGTCGGGCATTCGCGCTTGCAGCCTTTGCACGAGACGCAGAGATCGAACGCGTCCGCCACGGCCTCGGAGGCGAGGCCCTCGGGGCCGAGCTGGCCCGAAAGCGCGAGGCGCAGCGTGTTGGCGCGCCCGCGCGTCAGATGCACCTCGTCGCGGGTCACGCGATAGCTCGGGCACATGGTGCCGGCGTCGAACTTCCGGCAATGGCCGTTGTTGTTGCACATCTCCACCGCGGCGGCGAAGCCGTTGCGGTTCTCCGGGCTCTGCCATTCCGACCAATCGAGCGCGGTCGGAAGCGCGGGGGTCGCGTAGCCGGGCTTGAAGCGGAAGAGATCGCGCTCGTCCATCTTGGGCGGGCGCACGATCTTGCCGGGGTTCATGCGGTTGTCGGGGTCGAGCGCCGCTTTCACCTCCTCGAACGCGCGGACGAGCCGCGGCCCGAACTGCCACGCCACCCATTCGGAGCGCACCAGCCCGTCGCCGTGCTCGCCGGAATAGGCGCCCTTGTATTGGCGCACCATCGCGGATGCTTCCTCCGCGATGGCGCGCATCTTGAGGGCGCCGTCGCGGCGCATGTCGAGGATCGGGCGGACGTGCAGCGTGCCGACCGAGGCGTGGGCATACCAGGTGCCGCGCGTGCCGTGCTTCGTGAACACGTCGGTCAGGCGCTGGGTGTAGTCCGCCAAATGCTCCAGCGGCACCGCGCAATCCTCGATGAAGCTCACCGGTTTCCCGTCGCCCTTCATCGACATCATGATGTTGAGCCCGGCCTTCCTCACCTCCCAGAGATCGCGCTGGGGTGCCGCCTCGGTCATCTCGACGACGCTGCCGGGCAGGCCGAGATCGGCCATGAGCTCGACGAGGCGCTTCAGCGCGCGGAGCTGCGCGTCGCGATCGTCGCCGGCGAATTCGGTCAGCAGCAGCGCCTCGGACTTGCCCCCATCCTTCCCGGCAATGAGGGCCGCGTCGACGATGGGGCGAAAGGCCGGATTCTCGCGCGCCAGGTCGATCATGGTGCGGTCCACGAGCTCGACCGCGCTCGGGCCGAGCGTCACGATGTGGCGGGTCAGCGCCATCGCCTGGTGGAAGGTGGGGAAGTTCACGACGCCCAGCACCTTGTGCTTGGGCAGCGGCGAAAGCTTCAGCGTGAGATGCCGCGAATAGGCGAGGGTGCCCTCCGAGCCCACCAAGAGATGCGCGAGGTTGATGGAGCCGTCCGCGGTGTAGGGCCGCTCGCTCTGCGGGTGGAAGATGTCGAGATTGTAGCCACCGACCCGGCGCAGCACCTTGGGATACTGGCGCTCGATCTCGCCGCGCTCGCGCGCCGCGATTTCCTCGAGCCGCGCCGCGATGGGGCCCAGCACATTGCTCCCGCGCGCGTCGGCGAGCGGGCCGAAGCGCGCCTCGCTGCCATCGGCCAGGATGGCGTCGATGGCGAGCACGTTGTGCACCATGTTGCCGTAGGCGATCGAGCGCGCGCCGCAGGAGTTGTTGCCGGCCATGCCGCCGATGGTGGCCTGCGCCGAGGTGGAAACGTCCACCGGAAACCAGAGCCCGTGCGGCTTGAGGTACGCGTTGAGCCGGTCGAGCACGACGCCCGGCTCGACCGTCACCGTCCGCGCCGCCGCGTCGAAGGCCACGATCTTGTCGAGATGCTTGCTGGCGTCGATGACGAGTGCCGCACCCACCGTTTGCCCGCATTGCGAGGTGCCGCCGCCGCGCGGCAAGACGGGAATCCGCTCCTCCCGCGCCACCGCCAGCGCCGCCCGCACATCCTCCTCGTCGCGCGGCACCACCACGCCGATGGGCTCGACCTGGTAGATCGAGGCATCCGTGCTGTAGCGCCCGCGCGCGGCGGCATCGAACAGCACGTCGCCCTTGATGGCGCGGCGGAGGCGCGCGGCCAGGGCGCCGTCGCCGGCCGAAATCCCACTTTTCGCGGCTGCAACTGCCGAAACGTTCACGCGCGTTCCTTCCGCCCCTGGCCCCGGCGCTATATAACCCCGCCCCAAGGAGAACCGCCATGTTCCAGACCGGCGCCGGCGCCAAGGGCCGTCATTTCCTGCAGATCCCGGGGCCCACCAACGTGCCCGACCGGATTTTGCGCGCCATCGATTATCCCACCATCGATCACCGCGGGCCCGCCTTCGCCAAGCTCGGGCGGCGCGTGCTCGACGGCATGAAATGGGTGTTCGGCACCAAGAGCGCGGTGTTCATCTACCCCGCCTCGGGCACCGGCGCCTGGGAAGCGGCGCTGGTCAACACGCTCTCGGCCGGCGACCGCGTGCTGATGTACGAAACCGGGCATTTCGCGACGCTTTGGAAGAACATCGCGACCAAGCTGGGCCTCGTGCCCGAATTCATCGCCGGCGATTGGCGCCGCGGCGCCGATGCGGCGCAAATCGAAGCGCGGCTCGCCGCCGACAAAGGCCGCGCCATCAAGGCGGTGTGCGTGGTGCACAACGAAACCTCCACCGCTTCCGTCTCGCCCATCGCCGAGGTGCGGAAGGCGATCGACGCCGCGCGCCATCCCGCGCTGCTGCTGGTCGATACGATCTCGTCGCTCGCCAGCATCGATTACCGCCACGACGAATGGGGCGTCGACGTCACCGTCGGCGGCTCGCAAAAGGGGCTGATGCTGCCGCCGGGGCTTTCGTTCAACGCCGTCGGTGCCAAGGCGCTGGCCGCCGCGAAAACCTCGACGCTGCCGAGGGCCTATTGGTCATGGGAGGAAATGACGGGGCCGAACGCCACCGGCTTCTTCCCCTACACGCCGGCCACCAATCTTCTGTTCGGCCTCGCCGAAGCGATCGCGATGCTGGAGGAAGAGGGGCTCGCCAACGTCTTCGCGCGCCATGCGCGTCACGGCGAGGCGGCGCGCCGCGCGGTGCGCGCCTGGGGGCTGGAACTCCTCTGTGTGGATCCCCAGCACTATTCCGACTCGCTCACCGCGGTGCTGATGCCCGCCGGCCACGATGCCGACGCGTTTCGCAAGGTCGTGCTCGAGAATTTCGACATGTCGCTCGGCAGCGGGCTTTCGAAGGTCGCGGGCAAGGTGTTCCGCATCGGCCATTTGGGCGCCTTCAACGATCTCATGCTGGCCGGCACGTTGAGCGGCATCGAGATGGGCCTGGCCCTGGCCGGTGTCCCGCACAAGAAGGGCGGCGTGCAGGCGGCGCTCGATTATCTCGCGGGCTTGAGGCAGAGTGAGGAGCCGAAAAGAATGGCCGCGCGATCCTGACGCGGCCGCTGAAACCGAAACCGCAACGACGGGAGGAAGACATGAAAGCGAAGTGGTTGCTTACCGCCGTGCTTGTCTCCGCCATCGCAGCCCCGGCTGTGGCCGAAACGGAGCTGAAATTCGGGCATGTGGGCGAGCCCGGCTCGCTCTTCGAAGTGTCGGCGAACGAGTTCGCCAAGCGCGTCAATGCCAAGCTGGCCGGCAAGGTGAAGGTCTCGGCCTTCGGCTCCTCGCAGCTCGGCAAGGACGAAGACCTCATCAAGAAGCTCAAGCTCGGCACGGTGGATTTCGCGCTGCCCTCGACCGTCATGTCGAGTGTCACGCCGGAGTTCGGACTGTTTGAGATGCCCTATCTCGTCAAGAACCGCGACCACATGAAGAAGATCGAGAAGGAGATCGTGTGGACGTGGCTGGCACCCGCCGCCGAGGCGAAGGGCTACAGGATCCTGGCGGTGTGGGAGAACGGCTTCCGCAACATCACCAACAACAAGAAGCCGATCGTGAAACCCGAGGATCTCGCAGGCATGAAGCTGCGCGTGCCCGGCGGCCAGTGGCGCGTCAAGATGTTCAAGGCCTACGGCGCCAATCCGTCGCCGATGGCGTTTTCCGAGGTGTTCACCGCGCTCAAGACCGGCGTCATGGACGCGCAGGAGAACCCGCTGATCCAGATCTACAGCGCCAAATTCCAAGAGGTGCAGAAGTACCTCACGATGACCAACCACGTCTACACGCCGGCTTACCTGCTGGTCGGCAAGGAGAAGTGGGATGGCATGGCCAAGGACCAGCGCGATGCCATCGAGGCCATCGCCAAGGAAACGCAGGCCTATGTCTATGAACAAGCGGCAAAGTTCGACACCGAACTGCTCGGCAAGCTCAAGGCCGGCGGCATGCAGGTGAACGATCCCGACCGCGCAGCCTTCGTCGCCGCCAGCAAGGCGATCTACGAGGAATTCTCGAAGGCTGTGCCGCGTGCCAAGGAGATGATCGACAAGGCGCTGGCCCTGGCCTCGGGCAGCTAGAGCGTAGCTCTCGCCCCCGGTTCGTTAACGGCCCGCTCCCATCCCGCCTGTCGCCGCGAGCGGTGGCCGGAAGGGCTGGATGGGGGCGGCTCTCTGGCGACGCCCTCTGCCCCCTAGTGAGACAATCGCGCAATGAACCTACTGGCCGCCGCGCGGCGCGCGCTCGACCGGATGCTGCAGGGAGTTCTCCTCCTGCTGATGATCGCGCTGACCGCCATCGTCGTGCTGGGCGTCGTCTACCGCAAGCTCGGCGCTTCGCTCTCCTGGTACGATGAGATCGCGGCCATCGCCCTGGCATGGGTCACCTACTATGGCGCGGCCTACGCCGCGCTCAACCGCGCGCATATAGGCTTCGAGGGCCTGATCAACGTGATGCCGATGCGCCTGCGCATGGCGTCGGTGGTGCTCGCCGAGATCCTGGTGATCACGTTCTTCGTCCTGCTCGCCTGGATGGGCTTGCGGGTGCTCCGTGTCCTCGAGGGCGATGGCCTGGTGAGCCTGCCCTGGGTTCCGCTGCAGCTCACCCAATCGGTGATTCCGATCGGCGCCGTCCTTTTCGTCGTAGCGCAGCTCATGAGTTTCCCGGGCTACCTCGCCGCCGCGCGCGCCGGATCGATCGGCAAGTTCGAGGCCGGTGAGGAGCCCAAGGAGGCGCTGCAGTGATCGTTCTGCTCCTCCTCCTCGCGCTGATCGTGCTAACGGCGATCAACGTGCCGATCGCGATCGGATTGGGGGTCGTCGCCGTCACCGCGATGCTCGCGACTCAAGGCGCCGCGATCCTGCCCAATCTCGCGCTCGTGATGTTCGACGGGTCGACGAACTTCCCGCTGCTGGCGATTCCGATGTTCATCTTCGCTGGCGCGATCATGAACGCGTCGTCGATATCGCGCCGCCTGATCGCCCTTTGCCTGGCCGCCTTCGGCTTCATCCGCGGGGCGCTGGCGATCGTCACCGTCGGCGTGAACATGTTCTATGCCGAAATCTCGGGCTCGGCCGTCGCCGACGTGGCCGCCACCGGCTCGATCCTGATTCCGGCGATGAAGAAACGCGGATATCCCAAGGCTTTCGCGGCCGCCGTCGCCTCGTCCGCGGCGACCCTGGCGGTGATCATCCCGCCCTCGATCCCGATGATCATCTACGCCGCCATGGCCAACGCCTCGATCATCCAGCTCTTCGTCGCCGGCATCGTCCCGGGCGTCGCCGGCGGCCTGGCGCTCATGGCCATGGCTTATTGGATGGCTCGCCGCCGCGGCTGGCCGGTCGAAGAGATCTTCCAGTGGTCCAAGCTGCGCCGCGCTTTTCGAGAGGCGTTCTGGGCACTCACCCTGCCGCTCGTGATCCTGGGTTCGATCTTCGGTGGGGTGGTGACGGCCACGGAAGGCGCCGGCGTGGCGGTGATGGCGGCGCTTGTGATCGGCGGGCTCATCTACCGCGACATCCAATGGCGCGCGCTGCACAAGGCCGCGGTCGAGGGTGCTTCGCACACCGCGGTCGTGATGCTCCTGGTCGCGTCGTCGGCGCTGGTCGGCGTGTTCTTGACCGAGCAGAAAGTGCCGCAGCAGATGGCCGAGGGCATTCTCTCGATCACACAGAACAAATATCTCGTCCTCGCCATTCTCAACGTCTTCTTCTTGCTCCTCGGGCTGTTCCTTCATTCGGCGGCGGCGATCATCCTGGTGGTGCCGGTCGTCATGCCGCTCGTGACCGCCGTCGGCATCGATCCGGTCCATTTCGGCCTCATCGTCACCATCAATCTCGGCATCGGCCAGCAGACGCCGCCGGTGGCGAGCGTGCTCATGGTGGCCTGTTCCATCGCCAAGGCAAACGTGTGGGAGGTGACGAAGTACAATCTCAACTTCATCTACGTCCTGCTGGCCGTGCTCCTCGTCGTCACCTACGTTCCTGATATCCCGATGAGCCTCGTCTATCTTTTCTACAATTAGGCCGGCGCATGAACAGAGCCGTCCGATCGGGCGCGAGGACGCGTTCGCGGCCGTGCCCGTCGAACCGGCCCGGAGGCAGTTCTGCCAAGCTGCGGCGGAATAGCGCTGCCGCCCATCCCCGGCCGCCAATGTGCTATAGAGGTCTCGCCGCAACCGGTGAGGGCTGGAATAGGCCGCAAGGGCATAAGCCCTTGACATCCCCGAAAAACTCGATATGTTGCAGCGCACATAGTTTCCTCGCGATTGCGCGAAGGCGCCCGGCCGTCAGAGCCAGCGGCGCATAGTCCCGAAGAAATCCCATCCATTCATAGGCCCCGTTTCGCGTGGGGCTTTAAACGTAGCGCCCACAAGGCGGCCGCACATTCCGTGCGCGTCCGCAGACTTGGGGCGCGCACAAAGGAACTCGCTTGAATACCATCACGTTCACTTCCCTCGGCCTCGCCGAGCCGCTTCTCCGTGCCTTGAAAGCCGAAAACTACGAAATCCCGACCCCCATCCAGGCACAGGCCATTCCGGCCCTCCTGGCGAACAAAGACCTGCTCGGCATCGCCCAGACCGGCACCGGCAAGACCGCGGCCTTCGCGCTGCCGATCCTGCAGGCGCTGGCGGCGAACAAGCAGCACGCGGTGCCGAAGAGCCCGCGCGTCCTCGTCCTGGCACCCACGCGCGAGCTCGCCGTCCAGATTGGCGACGCCTTCCGCACCTACGGGAAATTCATGGGCCTCCGCTACGCCGTGATCGTCGGCGGCGTCGGCTTCCATCCGCAGCTGAAGGATCTTCAGCGCGGCGTCGACGTCCTCGTCGCGACACCCGGCCGCCTGCTCGACCACATGCAGCAGAACAACGTCCGCTTCGACCGGCTCACCCATCTGGTGCTCGACGAAGCCGACCGCATGCTCGACATGGGCTTCGTGCGCGACGTGCGCCGCATCGTGGCGGCGCTGCCCAAGCGCCGGCACTCGATGTTCTTCTCCGCCACCATGCCGCCCGACGTGGCGCGGCTCGCCGGCGAGATGCTTACGCAGCCCGTGCGCGTCGAAGTGACGCCCGAGGTGATCACGGTCGACAAGATCGCCCAGCGCGTGCACCACGTGAACGGCGCCGACAAGCGCGGCCTGCTCATCAAGCTGCTCGGCGATCCGGCCCTGGCGCGCGTCATCGTCTTCACGCGCACCAAGCACGGCGCCAACAAGGTGGCCGAAGTGCTCGCCAAGGCGAACGTGCGGTCCGACGCCATTCACGGCAACAAGTCGCAGAACGCGCGCCAGAAGGCGCTCGAGGATTTCCGCTCGGGCCGCGTCCGCGTCCTCGTGGCCACCGACATCGCCGCCCGCGGCATCGACGTCGACGGCATCACCCATGTCGTGAACTACGAACTCCCCAACGTCGCGGAAACCTACGTCCACCGCATCGGCCGCACCGCGCGCGCCGGCGCCGAGGGCGTCGCGATCTCGTTCTGCGACGGCAGCGAGCGCAGCTATCTCCGCGACATCGAGCGCCTCACCCGGCGCCCGATCGCGGTGGTGGGCGCCATGCCCGCGCCGGGCAGCGAGCGCCCCGCACCGCGTCAGGGCCCCGCGCCGCAGCAGCGTCAGAATGGCTGGCGGCGCGATTCCAAGCCGGCCAACAACCGCCACTTCGGTCCGCGCTGGGCGGCCCGGGCCTAACGGCCCGAGCGATCCTCAGCCCTTCCGGCGGAGCGCGTCGAACGAATCGGCGTTCGGGCAGAACTCCCGATAGCCTTCGGTCTTGCCTTCTTTGAGCCAGTCCTCGCATTGGTGCACCTCTTCGCAGAAGAGGCAGCGCCGGCGGGGACCGGCCAGGGCATCGACCGCGGCGGCGGGCGGCGCCATGCCGGCCACGCCCAGCCGTTCGGTCATCGCGTTGAAGCGCCGCGACGAGGCGGGATAGTTCTCCAGCAGGAAATCGACCGCGCCGCGGCCAAGGCCGAGCGAGTTGAGCACGCCGTCGAGCTCGCCCGCCTGGTCGAGGCAGGCCAACTCGTGCTCGAGATCGTTGCGAATTCGCGCGTTTTCGCGCGCCGCGGCGATGCGCTCGCGCAAACCGTCGACCCAGCCGGCGATGCCGCTCGGGTGGGTGCGCGGGCTCGGGGGGCCGTCGGGGTTCATGGCTGTCTTCTCCATATCGGCACGCCTCGCTTGAAGTGCCGCAAGCAAAAAGACTGGACCCGGACGCGTCCGATTTCTTTGACTCAGATCAAATCCGTCGCGTGTCGGCGCCGCGCGCAAGCCGCACCGCCACGCAAGCAATTTCACCTCCCCGGAAGCGCGACCGCGATTTCCGAAAGGAAACCTTGTTTCGCTCGCCGCGCCGCCTTCCTCGCTGGCCCGGGCGAGATGCTCCGCGTATGATGCCCGCCATGTGATGCGCGCGTGCTTTCGTCCAAGAAGGCGCACACGGGAGGATGCCCATGACCCCGCCGGATTCCGTCGCGGCCAAAAAGCCTGCCACCGGCACCGGCAAGGTGCTGCCCTATACGGGCCGCGAATATCTCGACAGCCTCGACGACGGCCGCGAGATCTGGATCTACGGCGAGCGCGTCAAGAAGATCACCGAGCATCCCGCTTTCCAGAATTGCGCGCGCATGATCGCGCGCCTCTACGACGCGCTGCACGAAGACCACAAGAGCGGCAAGAACGTCCTCACCATGCCGACCGAGTGGGGCGGCTTCACCCACCGTTATTTCAAGGCGCCCACCAACGTCGCCGAGCAGGTGGCGGGCCGCGACGCGATCGCGGAATGGGCGCGCATCGGCTATGGCTGGCTCGGCCGCTCGCCCGACTACAAGGCGGCGTTCCTGGCGACGCTCGGCGCCAACGCCAAGTTTTACGCGCCCTACGAGGCGAACGCGAAGCGCTGGTATCGCTTCAGCCAGGAGCGCGTGCCGTTCGTCAACCACGCCATCATCCATCCGCCGGTCGACCGCAACGCCGCGCCCGGTTCGCCCGGCGGCGGCACCGACGTTTTCGTGCACGTCACCAAGGAGACCGATGCCGGCATCTATGTGAGCGGCGCCAAGGTGGTGGCCACCGGCTCGGCGCTGACGCATTTCACCTTCGTGGCGCATCACGGGCTCATCCCGGTGCAGGGCAAGAACTTCGCCTGCGTCTTCATGGTGCCGACCAACGCCAAGGGCGTGAAGCTGATCTGCCGCACGTCCAACGAATATAGAGCCGCGGTGCTCGGGAGCCCCTTCGATTATCCGCTCTCGAGCCGGCTCGACGAGAACGATGCGATCTTCGTGCTCGACGAGGCCTTCGTGCCTTGGGAAGACGTATTCGTCTACGGCGACGTGGAGAAGGCCAATAATTTCTTCCCGCGCACCGGTTTCCTGCCGCGGGCGCTCATCCATGGCTGCACGCGTTTGGCGGTGAAGCTCGATTTCATCACCGGCTGCTTCATCAAGGCGACCGAGATCACGGGGTCGCGCGCTTTCCGCGGCGTCGAGGCCAATATCGGCGAGGTCATCGCCTGGCGGAACATGATCTGGGGCCTCTCGGACGCGATGGCCAAGCAGGGCGATCCCTGGGAGGGCGGCGCCATCCTGCCGGCGATGGAGCCGGCCGCGGCCTATCAGGTGCTGGCACCCGAAGCCTATGCGCAGATCAAGAATCTGATTGAGAAGACGGTGGCCAGCGGCCTCATCTATCTCAACTCGCACGTCGCCGATTTCAAGAATCCGGAGCTCCGCCCCTATCTCGACAAATACATGCGCGGCTCGGGCGGCGTCGATGCCGTGGGGCGCGTGAAACTCATGAAGCTCCTCTGGGACGCGATCGGCACCGAATTCGGCGCGCGCCACGAGCTCTACGAAATCAACTACAGCGGCAGCCACGAGGAAATCCGTCGCTACGCCCTCTTCGGCGCGATGGCGGCGGGCACGGACGTGCGCCTCAAAGCATTCGCCGAGAAGTGCATGGCCGAATACGACATCGACGGCTGGACGGCCCCCGATCTCGTGAACACCGACAAGCTGAGCGTCCTGCGGAAGAGCTGAGGCAATTGCACGAGCGACGCCGGCAAAGAAAAATCAAGGGAGAGAAACCATGACCAAGAAACCTTCGAAATCCACGCCCATCGCCCGCCGCGCCTTCATCGCCGGGGCCGCCGCGGGCGGCGCTGCGATCGCGGCGCCCGCCATCGCGCAGGCGAAAACCATCAAGCTCGGCTATGTGAGCCCGCAGACCGGTCCGCTCGCCGCCTTCGCCGAGGCCGACAATTTCAACGTGGCGCTGTTCAAGGAACGCATGAAGGGCGGCTTGAAAGTCGGAAACCGCACCTACCCTGTCGACGTCATCGTCAAGGACAGCCAGTCGAACCCGAATCGCGCCGCGCAAGTGGCGAAAGACCTCATCGTCCAGGACAAGATCGACCTGATGCTGGTGGCGTCCACGCCCGAGACCACGAACCCGGTCTCGACCCAGTGCGAGATCGAGGAGCAGCCCTGCGTTTCCACCATGGCGCCGTGGCAGCCGTGGTTCATCGGCCGCCAGGCGAATCCCGCCGGCGGCCCGCCGGCGTGGAAGGGCTTCAACTACACCTATCACTATTTCTGGGGCCTCGAAGACATCATCGCGGTGTTCACCAACATGTGGAACCAGGTCGCCACCAACAAGATGGTGGGCGGCCTCTTCCCCAACGACGGCGACGGCAATGCCTGGGGCGACAAGCAGGTGGGCTTCCCGCCCGCACTCGACAAGCAGGGCTTCAAGCTCACCGATCCCGGCCGCTACCAGAACCTCACCGACAATTTCTCGGCCCAGATCGCGGCCTTCAAGAACGCCAAGTGCGAGATCATCACCGGCGTGGTGCTGCCGCCCGATTTCACTACCTTCTGGAAGCAGGCGCTGCAGCAGGGCTTCAAGCCCAAGGTGGCTTCGGTTGGGAAGGCGATCCTGTTCCCGGTCGCGGTCGAGGCGCTCGGCAAGGACGGCAACAATCTTTCCTCGGAAGTGTGGTGGTCGCCGAGCCATCCGTTCAAATCGTCGCTGAACGGGCAAAGCGCCAAGCAGCTCGCGGACGCCTATCAGAACGCCTCGAAGAAGCAGTGGACCCAGCCGATCGGCTTCATCCATTCGCTGTTCGAGGTGGCGGTGGATGTGCTGAAGCGCACGCCGGCGCTAGGCGACGGCAAGGCGATGGTCAATGCGATCAAGGCCACGAATCTCCAGACCATCGTCGGCCCGGTGAAATGGAACCAGGAGAACGTGCCGCCTTTCGCGCGCGCCAATGTCACCCGCACGCCGCTGGTCGGCGGCCAGTGGCGGCTCGGGGCCAACGGCAAATACGACATCGTCGTCACCGACAACAAGACCGCGACCAACATCCCCGTCGGCGGCAAGATGCAGCCGATCGCGTAGGAGCGCGGACGCCTGGTGCGCAGCCAGGCCCCCATCCAACCTTCCCCCGCAAGCGGGGGAAGGCTAACAAAGCTCCTTCTCCCGCTTGCGGGGGAAGGTCGGGATGGGGGTCTCTCCACTTGAATTTGCTCGAACTCAGGGGACTCACCCGGGCCTTCGGCTCGCTCAAGGCGGCCGATGGGATCGATCTCGATCTCGCCGAGGGCACGGCGCTCGGCATCATCGGCCCCAACGGCGCGGGCAAGACGACGCTCTTCAACTTGATTGCCGGCGATCTGGCACCCGATGCCGGCACGATCCGATTCGCCGGCGCCGACATCACCGCGATGCCCACGCACCGGCGCTGCGCCGCCGGCATCGCGCGCACCTACCAGATCCCGCATCCGTTCGAGAACCTCACCGTGTTCGAGAATCTCCTGGTCGGCGCCGTCTACGGCGCCGGCAAGCCCGAGCGCGCCGTCGTCGATGCTTGCGCCGCGGTGCTGCGCCAGACCGGCCTCATCGAGCGCGCCAATCGCCGGGCGGGGACGCTGACCCTCTTGGAGCGGAAGCGCCTCGAGCTCGCGCGCGCGCTCGCCACCGGCCCGCGCCTTCTGCTTCTCGACGAGATCGCCGGCGGCCTCACCGAAGGCGAATGCCGCGCGCTGGTCGAAACCGTGAAGTCGATCCGCGCCGGCGGCATCACCATCGTCTGGATCGAGCACATCGTGCACGCGCTCCTCGCGGTGGTGGAGCGGCTGGTGGTGCTCGATTTCGGAAGGAAGATCGCGGAAGGCGAGCCGCTGGCCGTGATGAACTCGCCCGAGGTGCGCGAGATCTACATGGGCATCGCGGCCTAGGCGATGGCGTACCTCGAAACCCAAGCGCTCACGGCCTTCTACGGCGATTTCCAGGCGCTCTACGGCATCGATACGGTGCTGGAGCGGGGCGAAACCCTCGCCATCATCGGCGCCAACGGCGCGGGGAAATCCACTTTCTTGAAGACCATCGCCGGACTCCTGCCGAGCGCCCCCGCAGCCGTGCGCCTCGACGGCCAGCCGATCGGCGGCATGCCGCCGGCCAAGATCGTGCGCCTCGGCATTTCGCTGGTGCCGGAGGGCCGCAAGCTATTTCCCTCGCTCACCGTCGAAGAAAATCTCCTGATCGGCGCCTATGGCAGCGCGAGCGGCGCCTGGAACCTGGATCGCGTCTACGCGCTGTTTCCGATTCTCGCCGAGCGCCGCCGTGCGCCCAGCACGTCGCTCTCCGGCGGGCAGCAGCAGATGGCCGCCATCGGCCGGGCGCTGATGGCCAATCCGCGCATTCTCCTCTGCGATGAGATCAGCTTGGGCCTCGCCCCCATCGTCATCCGCAGCATCTACGCGGCGATCCCCGCCATCAAGGAAGCCGGCGTCGGCCTGGTGCTCGTGGAGCAGGATATCGCGCAGGCCATGGCGGTCGCCGACCGCGTCTATTGCTTCCAGGAAGGCAGGCTTTCGCTCAGCGGCCGTCCCGCCGAGCTAACGCGCGAGCAGATCCATGCCGCCTATTTCGGTGCGTGAGCGATGACCCAATGGCTCGGCACGCTCATCGAAGGCGTCATGCTCGGCGGTCTTTATGCGCTGTTCGCGGCCGGCCTCTCGCTGATCTTCGGCATCATGCGCCTCGTCAACCTCGCGCATGGCGACCTCATCGTGCTCGCGGCATTCGTCGTGTTGGTCGTGGCCGCTACCTTGGGCCTCGATCCCTTCGTGGCCGCGGTGCTGGCAGCGCCGGTTCTCTTCGCCTTCGGCTACGCGCTCCAGCATCTGCTGCTCAACCGTACGCTCGGGCGCGACATTCTTCCGCCGCTGCTCGTCACCTTCGGGCTCTCGATCATCGTGCAGAACGGCCTGCTCGAAGCCTTCTCGGCCGATAGCCAGCGCTTGAAGGCCGGCGCGGTCGAAACCGCCTCGCTGTCGCTGGGCGGGGGGCTCGCAGTCGGCGTGATGCCTTTGCTCACGCTCGCCTCGGCGGTCGCCGTCATTCTCGCGCTCAATCTGCTTTTCTACCGCACGAGCCTCGGCCGCGCCTTCCGCGCCACCGCCGACGATCCTGAAATCGCGCAACTCATGGGCATCGACAATCGCAGCATCTTCGCCCTCGCCATGGGTGTGGCGATGACGGTGGTGGCGGTGGCGGCGCTCTATCTCGGCATGCGCGCGAATTTCGATCCCACCATCGGCCCGGCGCGCCTCATCTACGCCTTCGAGGCGGTCATCATCGGCGGGCTCGGCAGCTTCTGGGGCACGCTGGCCGGCGGCATCGTCATCGGCCTCGCGCAAACCATCGGCGCGCGCATCGATCCCGAATGGCAGATCCTGGCCGGGCACGTGGCGTTCCTCGTCGTGCTCGTCATCCGGCCGCGCGGCCTCTTTCCCCGGGCGGTCGATTGATGGCGGGCGCGCAAACGCCCGCCGCCGGCTACCGCGCCGCCATCGGCACGCGCGCCACGCGGCGCGTGGCGCTCGCGGGCCTCGCGCTGTTCGCGGCGCTGCTGGCGCTTCCCGGCATCGCCGACCGCGCGCTGGTGCAAGATCTAATCTTTGTCTTCTACATGCTGGCGCTGGCGCAGTGCTGGAACCTGCTCGCGGGCTATGCCGGGCTCATTTCGGTGGGCCAGCAGGCCTTCGTCGGCCTCGGCGGCTACATGCTGTTCGGCCTCGCGGTGTTCGCGGGCATCGATCCGCTGCTCGCCATCGTGCTGGCCGGCGTGATCGCCGCGATCCTCGCCTTGCCGACGGCGCTCGTCGTCTTCCGCCTGCGCGGCGCCTATTTCGCCATCGGCACCTGGGTGGTGGCCGAGGTCTATCGCCTCGTCTTCGCGCAATTCAAGCAATTGGGCGGGGGCACCGGCACCTCGCTACCGCCCGAGATCACCAACACCGTGTTCGGCATCGAATTCGTGAAGGATCTCTTTGGCGTGCGCACCGCGGCGGCACGCGACATCATCCTCTATTGGGCGGCGCTGCTGCTCGCCGCCGGCACGATCTTGGCGGTCTATCTCATCCTGCGCTCGCGCCACGGGCTTGCACTCGCCGCGATCCGCGATTCGGAACCGGCGGCGGCCAGCGCCGGGGTCGACAATTTCCGCACCAAGCTCTGGGTCTATGTCGCGACAGCCGCCGGCACCGGCATGGCGGGCGCTCTCATCTATCTCCAGAAGGCGCGCATCTCGCCCGATTCTGCCTTCGCGGTGCTGGATTGGACCGCGTACGTGATCCTCATCGTCGTCATCGGCGGCATCGGCACCATCGAGGGGCCGATCGTCGGCGTGCTCGTGTTCTGGCTGCTCCAGACCTATCTCGCCAGCTACGGCACCTGGTATCTGATCCTCTTGGGTGCCCTCGCCATCCTCATCATGCTCGCCGCCCCCAAAGGGCTTTGGGGCTACGTGGCGGAGCGCTACGGGCTGGTGCTGTTTCCGGTGCGGCGGCGCTTGATCGGGCCGGGCCAACGTTAGGCGGCGCGGCCGCCGTCATCCGGCATGCTTGCCCACCGTCCACCCTTGCGTAGCCAGATGGCTTTCGGCGAAAGCGCGCGGTTGAGCTTCGAGCGGCGTGGCCAGCGAGTCGTTCCACCGATTGAGGAAGCCGTAGAGCGAGATCACGCCGAGTATCTCGGCGATCTGATCTTCGTCGAAATGCCGCTTCAGCTCGACGAAATCCGAATCGTTCACCGCATTCGGCACGGCGGCTGCCGCTTGGGCGAAGCCGAGGGCGGCCCGCTCCGCCGCAGAGAATTGCGCGTCGCGCTCGAAATTCCAGATCGCCTCGATCTTCGCCGCAGGCACATGCCGCCACTCGGCGATATGCGCGGTGTGGGCAATGCAATAGCGGCAGCCGGCGGCACGGCTCGCGATGTGCCCCACCATTATTTTGAGGTCGGCCGCCACCCTGCCCGGTCCCAGCGCCGCCACCGCCAAGAGCTGGAAAGCCTCCAGCAGCTTGGGGTGCCGCGCCATGATGAGCGTGCTATTGGGCACGAAGCCCAGCATCGCTTCGACCGTTTTCAGCCTTTCGACGAGGCCCGGATGTTGGGTGGGGTCGAGCGGGGTGATGCGCGGCATTGGAGCGACCTCCGGAAGAACGTTGTAGCCGCCAGCATGCCGGGAATATCGCCTAAGCGAAATACTTCCGCATCGGCTCCCAATACATCGCCTGCCAACCGCCCTCGAGATGCGCCTTTGCTTCGTCGGGAACGCCGGTCTGGTCGAAGACGAGCCGCGTTTCGCCGCCCTTGCCCTCGATCTCGAATTTCACGATCGAATAGACGCCTTCGCCCCAGCTTCCCGCGCGCCAGGCCTGCACGAGGCGGCGGTTGGGCACGAGCTCGAGATTGCGGCCGACGACTTGCCCGCCGAAGCACGAAAAGGCGCCGCCGGCCTCGTGGCTGATCTCGGCCGGCGCACCGCCGGTGAGGGCGCTGAACTGCTTGGCGTCGGTCAGCGCGGCATAGACGCGGTCCGGACTGGCCTTGAACACGATCTCCTGATGGATGGCGGACATGCGGGACCTCCTGCGGTGAAAGAGCCGGGCTTCCAATATTCAACCAAATAGTTTAATGATGAGCGGCCATGAGGTCAACGGCAACGGCTCGACGATCGGCGGCGGACGACCGGCTTGATCGCGCCTTCCACGCGCTCGGCGATCGCACGCGCCGCACGCTGCTCGCGCGCCTGGCGAAAGGGCCGGCGATGGTGACAGAGCTCGCCGCGCCGCACGCCATGTCGCTGGCGGCGGTCTCGAAGCACATTCGCGTGCTCGAGCGCGCGGGCCTGGTCGAGCGCGCGATCGATGGGCGCGTGCATCGATGTTCGCTGGCGCCCACGCCGCTCAAAGAGATCGAGTCTTGGCTCGACTTCTACCGCGGATTCTGGTCGGGTACGCTCGATTCACTGGCACGGCATGTCGAGCGCGGCGATGGTTCCCGACGCTGAATCTCCCGCTATAAGTCTTGTCGTCCGTCGCACTATTCGCGCCACCGCCGCGCGCCTGTTCGCGGCTTGGACCGATCCCGCCCAGATCGTGCGGTGGTGGGGCCCGAGCGGAGTCCGGTGCACGGGCGCCGAAGTCGATCTCCGCGAAGGTGGCGGGTATCGCATCGGCAACCGATTCGCCGACGGGCGCGAAGTGTGGATTATCGGCACCTACGAGCGCATCGATGCGCCGCACCGGCTCGTTTTCACGTGGCGGCTCGAACCGGGGCCGGACCACGCCGAGCGCGTCAGCGTACGCTTTGAGCCGCGCGGCGAAGCCACCGAGATCGTGATCGTGCACGAGCGAATCGCGTCGGCAGAAGCCCGCGCCTCGCACGAGGCCGGTTGGGACGGGTGCCTCGAGGGCCTCGCGCGCTTCGCGGGCGACGCCTAGTCAGCGCCAGAATTGCTTCGTCGCGATGCGCGCCCCTTCCGCCATCGCCTTGAGCTTGGCGAACACGATGTCGGGGTCGACCGCGGCCTGGCCGACCCAGGTGCCGTAGCCGCAATCGGTGCCGGCGATGACGTTCTCGCGGCCGACCAGTTTGGCGTAATTGCCGAGGCGCTGGGCCACCAGTTCCGGGTGCTCGATGAAATTGGTCTTCGATTCCAGCACGCCCGGAATCAGCACCTTGCCTTGGGGCAGCTTCACCGTCTCGAAAAGTTTCCATTCGTGCGCGTGGCGCGGATTCGCGGCCTCGAAGGAAATGCCGGCCGGGCGCGCCCTGAACACCACGTCGACGATGTCGGCGAAGGGCACGTCGCAATGATGCGGCCCCTCGTAATTGCCCCAGCAGAGATGCAGACGCATCTGCTCGGGCGGAATATTGGCCGTCGCGTGGTTGAGGACCTCGACGTTGAGGCTGGCGCGCTTCTTGAAGTCCTTGAGATCGAGATTCGCGAACTGGATGTGCCGGCCCATGCCGAGATCGGGGCAGTCGATCTGCAAGATGAACCCGGCCTTGGCCACCGCCTCGTATTCGTCGCGCATCGCCTCGGCGATGGCGAAGAGATATTTCTCGTCGCTCGGATAGTGGTCGTTGCGGAAGAAGAGCGCGATCACGCCCGGAGAGGCCGCGGAGAGGAAGCCCTCCACCGCCGTGATACGCCCGATCGCAAGTTTGAGATTTTCGGCATCGGTACGCGCGGCCGCGGGATCGGCCACGGCGATAGGCCCGTTGCAGCCCGGCGTCTTTCGCCGTGCGCGGCCGGGGTCGCCGAACACGCGCTTGGCCATCTCGGGAAATTCCACCAGGTCCTGATAGGTGAGGGGCTGGCTGGTGCCGCCGAAGCCGGCGAGCCGGTCCTTGATGTAGGTGGCGTAGGAGGGCTTGGAGAGCTCGCCGTCGTTGACGATGTCGATGCCCGAATCGGCCTGCTTCTTCACCACCTCGGCCACGGCGCTCTTGATGCGCGCCGCCAGCGCCGCGCGGTCCACGGGCACGCCCTCTTCCTTGGCGAACATCATGCGGATGAGATCGGCCGGCCGAGGCAGGCTGCCGGTATGCGTGGTCAGGAATCTCTCGGTGCTGCGCTTCATCGTTTCCCCCGGGGCCGCTTCTGGCGTCGTTGAACGGAACGCTATCACCGCCGGCGGGCGATTCAACCGGCCTCGTAGCGGGCGGTGCGCGCTTCATGTCCGGCCCACAAACCGCCCACGGGAAAGTGCCAAAGTTTGACCTGAGTCAAAGCGGCGCGCCGCGCGCCGCCTATCGTGTTTTGGGGGATATCCGTCCGTTATCGGCGGGCAAAAGCGGAAACGCGAGAGGAAACCATGCTTCGATCCTTGCAGCACGCGGCCCTGACGGTGCCGGATCTCGAAACCGGGCGGCGCTTCTACGCCGACATGGGCCTCGAAGCCGCGCCGCTCGGCGACGATCTCGTCTTCCGGTGCGCGGGCCGTGCGCAAGACCAGGTCCGCCTCATGGAAGGTCAGAAGAAGAAGCTCGCCTATGTGAGCTTCGGCACCACCGCGGACGAGCTGCCCATCCTCGCGCGCCGGCTGCAGGAGCGCGGCGCCATGCGCATCGATCCGCCGGTCAAGCACGGCGGCGATGGAATCTGGTTCCACGACGCGGACGGCGACATCGTCAACGTCCGCGCGGCGCCCGACGAGCCGCAGAAGCGCGCGCCGGTGGCGATCAACAATCCCGGCGACTTCAAGCGCCTCGGCAAGCGCGGCGCACCCGACCGCAATATCGAGTTCAGGCCGCGCCGGCTCGGCCACGTGCTGAAGTTCACGCGCGATCTCCAGCGCGCGATCGATTTCTACACCAGCACGCTCGGCATGAAGCTTTCGGACCGCATCGGCGGCATGGCGGCGTTCCTGCGCTTCGGCGGCGACAGCGACCACCACACGCTGGCGCTCGCCCAGAGCGAGGGCACCGGCCTCCACCACATGAGCTTCGAGATGGGCAATCTCGACCAAATCCAATTCTGCGCCCAGCGCATGATCGACGCCGGCTACCGCGACGCCTGGGGCGTGGGCCGCCACATCTACGGCTCCAACTACTTCCACTACATCCGCGATCCGTGGAACAGCTTGGTCGAGTATTTCTGGGACATCGACTTCATTCCGGCCGCCGCGAGCTGGGACGTGGAAGATGCCACCGCCGGCCCGGAATCGCTCTATCAATGGGCAACGATGCCGCCGCCCGCGGATTTCCTCGCCAACTACGAGCGCGGCTGACCGCGGCTATTTTCCGTTGCCGCCGAGCCAGCGATAGACGAAGCCACCAGCGCCGGCGCCGGCCAGCGGCGCCACCCAGAACAGCCAGAGCTGCGCCAGCGCCCAGCCGCCCACGAACAGCGCCGGCCCCGTGCTGCGCGCGGGGTTCACCGACGTGTTGGTGACCGGGATCGAGATGAGGTGGATGAGCGTCAGCGCCAGGCCGATGGCGAGCGGCGCGAAGCCGGCCGGCGCCTTCTTGTCGGTGGCGCCGAGGATCACGAGCAGGAAGAAGAAGGTCAGCACCAGTTCGGCCACCAGGGCGGAGACGAGCGAATAGCTGCCGGGCGAATTCGCGCCGTAGCCGTTGGAAGCAAAGCCGCCGATCGCGAACCCCGCCTTGCCGCTGGCGATGAGATAGAGCACGGCGGCGGCGGCAATGGCGCCCAGCACCTGCGCGGCCCAATAGGGGATGATGTCCGCGGTCTTGATGCGGCCGCCGGCCCAGAGGCCGAGCGTCACCGCCGGGTTGAAGTGCCCGCCGGAAATGTGACCGACCGCATAGGCCATGGTCACGACCGTCAGGCCGAAGGCGAGCGAGACGCCGACGAAGCCGATGCCGAGCGCCGGAAACGCCGCGGCCAAGACGGCGCTGCCGCAGCCGCCAAACACGAGCCAGAACGTGCCGAGAAATTCCGCGCCCAGCTTTTGCGGAAGCGTCATGATTGAGTCCCCCTCTCGCGAGGCGCGCACCGCCGCACGCCTGCCCTCGAATCCGCGCTCTTAGCATCCCGAAACGTCCGATGCCATTGCCGCGTATGCCGGCGCGGCGCCGAGAAATATCAAGAAACGCGGCGCGGTCAGCCTGCGAGCGCGATCCGCCGGTAGGAGAGCGCCTCCGCGACGTGCATGCGTTTCACACCTTCGGCTCCGTCCATGTCGGCGAGAGTGCGCGAGACGCGCAGCACGCGGTGATAGCCGCGCGCCGAGAGCTTCAGGCGCTCGGCGGCTTGGGTCAGCAATTGGCGCCCGGCGGCATCGGGTGCCGCCACCTTCTCCAGAAGATCGCCGTCAACCTCGGCGTTGCAGCGAATCGGCCGCTCCGCCGCGATCTTGGCGTAGCGCGCCCGTTGGACCTCGCGCACGCGCGCCACGCGCGCCGCCACCGCCGCGGAATTCTCGCGCGGCGGCGGCAGCGAGAGATCGGCGGGCGAGACCGCGGGCACGTCCACGTGCAGGTCGATGCGGTCGAACAGCGGCCCGGAGATTTTCGATTGATATTCGCGCGCGCATTTCGGCGCGCGGCCGCAGCCCAGCGCCGCATCGTCGAGATGGCCGCAGCGGCAGGGGTTCATCGCCGCCACCAGCATGAAGCGCGCGGGATAGGTGATGTGGTGATTGGCGCGCGCCACCACCGCCCGGCCGCTCTCGATCGGCTGGCGCAGCGCTTCCAAGGTCGGGCGCTGGAATTCGGGCAGCTCGTCGAGGAACAGCACGCCCTGGTGCGCGAGCGAAACCTCGCCCGGCCGGGCCTTTGTCCCGCCGCCCACCAGCGCCGGCAGCGAGGCCGAATGATGCGGGTCGCGAAACGGGCGCCGCCGCGTGATGCGCCCTTCCACCAGCTTGCCGGCCACCGAATGCACCATGCTCACTTCGAGCGCTTCCGCGGCCTCGAGCGGCGGCAGGATGCCGGGCAGGCGCTGCGCGAGCATGGATTTCCCGGAGCCCGGCGGTCCCACCATCAGCAAATTGTGCCCGCCGCCGGCGGCCACTTCGAGCGCGCGCTTGGCGGTCTCTTGGCCCTTGATGTCGGCGAGGTCGGGATAGCGGGCGTCGTCCTCGGCCAGGCGCGGCGCCGGGAGCGGCAGCACTTGCGTGCCTTTCAAATGATTGATGAGGGCGAGCAGCGTGGGGGCGGCCACGATGTCGATCTCGCCGGCCCAGGCCGCCTCGCCGCCCGAGGCCGCCGGGCAGACGATGCCGCGCCCGTGCGCCGCCGCCGCCATCGCCGCGGGCAGCACGCCGGCCACCGGGGCGAGCGCGCCGTCGAGGCCGAGCTCGCCCAGCACCGTGTAGTCGTCGGCATCCTCGGCGGCCACCACGCCCATGGCCACCAGCAGGCCGAGCGCGATCGGGAGATCGAAATGCGTGCCCTCTTTCAGCACGTCGGCGGGCGCGAGGTTCACGAGGATGCGCTTCGGCGGCAGGCCCAGGCCCAGCGCCGAAAGCGCCGCGCGCACGCGGTCGCGCGATTCGCCCACCGCCTTGTCGGGCAAACCGACGACGCCGAAATAGGGCTGTCCCGAGGCGATCTGGACCTGCACGTCGATGTCCAGCACTTCTATGCCCTGGAAGGCAACCGTGGCGATACGAGCAACCATTGAGCGCGGACCGGTTCCGAATTTCGCGCGGCACTGTAGAGGGGTGCGCCGTTCCTGGGTAGGCTCGGCGCGGCCGGCGGATTAATCAGTCACGGCGCGTGTTTTCTGGTCGAAGCGGACATCGCCGGATTACCGGTTACCGCACCGCCACCACCACCAGGAGGATCGATCATGGAATTGCTGCATCGGGCCGGGCTCTTGCGTCTCGGGCGCGCCGCGGCGCTCGCCGTTGTCGCCGCGGTCGCCGCCATCGTCGCAGCCGGCGCCGCCGCTGCCGAAGGTCCTGCCGTGCGCGTGCGCGGCGAGATCGTGAAGCTCGAGGGCGACGTGCTGAGCGTCAAGGACCGCCAGGGGGCGGCGCTCGCGATCAAGCTCGCGCCCAATTTCCGCGTCACCGAGTTGCGGAAGGCCGAGCTCAAGGAGATCGTGGCCGGCTCCTATATCGGCGTCACCGGCCTGCCGCAGAAGGACGGGACATTGAAGGCGATCGCCATCCACATCTTCCCCCCAGCGGCCAAGGGCACGGCCGAGGGCCATCGGCCCTGGGACCTGGCGCCCGAAACCACGATGACCAACGCCGCCGTGGACGGGGTGGTGACGTCCGGCACGGGCGCCACGCTGAAGCTCAAATACAAGGACGGCGAGAAGACCGTCGTCGTGACGCCGGAGACGCCGATCGTCGCCATGGGCCCGGGCAAGCCCGATATGCTGACGCCGGGCGCCAAGATACTGATCTTCGGCGCCACCAAGGGCGCCGATGGCAGCCTGACGACCTCGGGCGTGGTGGTCGGCAAGGACGGCCTCGTGCCGCCCATGTAGACGCGGCGCCAAGAGGGCGCCGCTTAGGGCGAATCGCGCAAGGGCGCGATTCGCCATGCGCTTCGTTCAGCCGTTATCCGCCAAGATCGCGCCCGCGAGGTAGAGCGAGCCCGCGATCATGAGGATCGCGGGGCCGGGCGGGGCCGCGGCCGCGAGGTCGGCGATCGCGGCGGCAGGATTTTGCGCGGCGCGCGCCACGTGCCCGGCGCGGGCGGCCGTTTCCGCCAGCGCCGCGGGATCGAGGCCGTTATGGCCGCCGGGCACGGGCACGGTGCGGATCGCCGCGATCCTGCCGGCGAGCGCCGCGAAGAACCCGGCCGGGTCCTTGCTGTCGAGCATCGCCGTCACGAGATGCACCGGCTTCTCTTGCGCGGCGATCCAGGCGGCCAGCGCCGCGGCGCCGTGGGGATTGTGGGCGCCGTCGAGCCAGAGCTGCCAGCCCTCGGGCAGTATCGCCGCCAGCGGCCCGCGGGTGAGGCGCTGCAAACGCGCGGGCCAATCGGCGCCGAGAACGCCGGCAGCGACATGCGCCGGCGTCAGCTTGAAGTCGGGGAGCTGCTCCAGACAGGCTATGGCGGCGCCGGCATTGTGGATTTGGTGCGCGCCGGGAAGATTGGGCGACGGCAGTTCGAGCTTCCAGCGCGGCCCTTCATAGACGAAGCCGCCGCCGCGGCTCGGCTCGACACGCCAATCGCGCGCTTCCAGCAGCAGCGCCGCCCCGACTTCTGCGGCGCGCTCGGCGATCGGGCGCAAGGCCTCGGGTTGCTGCTGGCTCACGATCGCGGGCACGCCGGCCTTGAGGATGCCGGCCTTCTCCGCCGCGATCACCGCCAGGGTCTCGCCGAGATATTTCTGGTGATCGAGATCGACCGGCGTGATGCAGGTGACGGCCGGCTTCGCGATCATGTTGGTGGCGTCGAGGCGCCCGCCGAGGCCCACTTCGAGCAGCAGGATATCGGCCGGCACCTCCGCGAAGGCGAGGAACGCGGCCGCGGTCGTGATCTCGAAAAACGTCATCGGCGCGCCGGCATTGACCGCTTCGACGCGCTCGAGCAGGGCGATCAGCGGCGCGTCCTCGATGACCGCGCCGGCGAGCACGATGCGCTCGTTGAAGCGTACGAGATGCGGCGAGGTGTAGACGTGCACGCGCTTGCCGGCGGCTTCGAGCGCCGCGCGGCAGAAGGCCACCGTCGAGCCCTTGCCGTTGGTGCCGGCCACGTGCACGACCGGCGGCAGCTTCGTTTCCGGATGCCCGAGCGCCGCGAGCAATCGCGCGATCCGATCGAGCGAAAGATCGATGATGCGCGGATGCAGCGCGGTAAGCCGCGCGAGCAGCCCATCGACATCGCGCGCGCGCGCGGGCATTGGGATTGTCGCCGTAGGCGCGGCGGTCAGCGCGCGGGGGCGGGTGCGGCCGGCTCGGGCGCTGCGGCGGCTTCGGTCGGGAACGGAATCACTTCCGCAGGCGGATTGGGCCGCATCAGATGGCCGAGGAGCCGCGTCAGCGTCTCGCGCAGGTCCTTGCGCGGCACCACCATGTCCACCATGCCGTGCTCGAGCAGATATTCGGCGCTCTGGAATTCGGGCGGCAGCTTCTCGCGGATGGTTTCCTCGATCACGCGCTTGCCGGCGAAGCCGATCATGGCGCCGGGCTCGGCGATGTGGATGTCGCCGAGCATGGCGAAGGAGGCGGAGACGCCGCCGGTGGTGGGATTGGTGAGCAGCACGATGTAGGGGAGACCGGCCTCTTTCACCTGGTCGATGGCGATGACGGTGCGCGGCATCTGCATCAGCGAGAGGATGCCTTCCTGCATGCGCGCCCCGCCCGAGGACGGCACCGCGATCAGCGCCGCCTGCTGCAGCACGGCGAGCTTGGCCGCGGCCACAATGCCCTCGCCGACGGCGATGCCCATCGAGCCGCCCATGAAGCCGAAATCGAAGCACGCCGCCACCACCGGAATCTCGCCGATGGTGCCGTGCGCGATCACGATGGCGTCGGAGGCCGGCGTGCGGCCTTCCTTGCCCTGCGCCTCGCGCAGGCGGTCGGAATAGCGCTTGGTGTCGCGGAAGCGGAGCGGGTCGAGCGGCACTTTGGGCGGCTCGATCGCGTGATAGGTGCCGTTGTCGAACAGGGTGGCCAGGCGTTCTTTCGCGCCGAGCCGCATGTGGTGGCCGCAATGGGTGCACACATGCAGGTTCGCGGCCAGCTCGCGGTGGAAGATCATCTGGCCGCAAGCCGGGCACTTGACCCAGAGGTTCTCGGGCACTTCGCGCGTGGTCGAAACCAGGGCGCGGATCTTGGGACGGATCCGTTCGAGCCAGCTCATCGCGTTAACCAAAGGGCGTGAATGGGTGCCCGGAAAATGCGCTTTCCGGCCTGTGAAGTCGAGGCCGCGCCCGCGGGTGGGCGGGGAGGGGGTGGGTCGGACGGCTTCGCTTTGCCTTGGGGTGTGCGCATGGTCCAGGATCGCGGGGGGAGCCGCCCGGTCCAGGGGGCGGGGCGGCAAGGAATAGCATGCCAAGTCTTTACGATTTCAAGCCGCGTTTTCAGGCGCTGCTGCGCCCCGCCTCGCGCGCCTTGCTGGCGGCCGGCGTATCGCCCAATGCCGTCACCCTCGCCGCCCTGGCGCTCTCCGTAATGCTGGGCGCGGCCCTGGCGATCTGGCCGGCTTCCGCCTGGGTGCTGGCGGCGCTGCCCGTGGCGCTGCTGCTGCGCATGGCGCTCAATGCCGTGGACGGCATGATGGCGCGCGAAGGCGGGCAGGAATCCAAGCTCGGCTTCGTGCTCAACGAGGCCGGCGACATCCTGGCCGATGCCGCGATTTACTTTCCGTTCGCCCTTGCGCTCGGCGTGCCGGTGCTGCTGTCCGGCGGCTTCGTCGTGCTGGCGGTGGCGGCCGAGGCGGCGGGCATTTGCGGCCTCGCCACCGGCGCGGGCCGGCGCTACGACGGCCCCTTCGGCAAAAGCGACCGCGCCGCCGCCATCGGCATCCTTGCCATCGTGGCCGCCGCGGGCGTGCCGCTGGCCGGCTGGGTCGGCTGGGCGTTTGCGGCGCTCACCGCGGCGGCGGCAATCACCGTCATCAACCGCATGCTCAAAGCCGCGCGGGGGCGGCCGTGAGGGGCTGGTTCGATCTCCATCCCACTTTGCTGATCGCCGTTGCCGGCATCTTCGGCTTGCTCGTCGCCGGCAGCGTCGCGCTCTGGGCCGTGAAGCGCGCGCGGCCCGAGAAGGATCTCACCGAGCTCGTCCAGCGCACCAAGTCGTGGTGGGTGATGGCGTCCATCTTCACCGTCGCGGTGCTGGTGGATCGCGTGGCCGGGTTGATCTTCTTGGGCGCCGTCAGCTTCCTGGCGCTCAAGGAATATCTCTCGATCATCCCGACGCGGCGCGCGGACCGTCGCGTCCTGTTCTTTCTCTATCTCGCGATTCCGATCCAATATTACTGGGTCGGCACCGGCTGGTACGGCATGTTCATCATTTTCGTGCCGGTCTATATGCTGCTGTTCCTGCCGCTGCCCATGCTCGTGATCGGGCAGACGCAAGGATTCCTCCGCGCCGTCGGCACGCTCCATTGGGGGCTGATGGTGACGGTGTTCAGCCTCTCCCACGCCGCCTACACGCTGATGCTGCCGTTCTCGCGCGCGGCCGCGGGCGACTGGGCCGAGCCTCATGTCGGCCCGGCGCTGATGCTCTATCTCGTCGTGCTCACGCAGTTGAACGACGTGGCGCAATGGATGTGGGGCAAGCTGTTCGGCCGCCACAAGATCATTCCCGCCGTCAGCCCCAACAAGACGTGGGAAGGATTCGCCGGCGGCGTCGTCACCACCACCGCGCTCTCGGCGGCGCTGGGGCCGTGGCTGACGCCGATCGATGCCGGCGGCGCCGCGATCCTCGGGGCGCTGCTCGGTGTCGCCGGCTTCGTCGGCGATGTCACCGTCTCGGCCCTGAAGCGCGACCTCGGCTTGAAGGACACGAGTCACTTCCTGCCCGGCCATGGCGGCGTCCTCGACCGCGTCGACAGCCTCACCTACACCGCGCCGATCTTCCTGCATTACGTTCGCTACTTCTATTATCCGCTGCCGGGATGAATTGGCTCCGCCTCCTCTTCTTCCTCCTCGTCGTCCGGCCCGCGGTGCTGTTCCTGCTCGGGCTCTATGTGCGGCGCGGCGAACTGCTGCCCAAGCACGGCCCCGCCATCGTGGTGGCGAACCACAACAGCCATCTCGACACGCTGGTGCTGCTGTCGCTGTTTCCGCTGGCGCTGCTGCCCAAGGTGCGGCCGGTCGCCGCCGCCGATTACTTTCTCGGCGAAGGCTCGGCGCTCGGCTGGATCGCGCGCAACCTCATCGGCATCATCCCGATCCGCCGCAGCGGTTCCGCGCTCCAGAACATGCGCGACGATCCGCTGAAGGGGGCCGCGGAGGCGCTTGCGGGCGGCGCCATCCTCATCATCTATCCCGAAGGCACGCGCGGCGAGGCCGAGAAGATCGCGAAGTTCAAGAACGGCGTCGCCTATCTCGTGGAGCGGTTCCCGGACGTGCCGGTAACACCCGTCTATCTCCACGGCCTCGGCAAGGCCTGGCCCAAGGGCGAGCGCTGGCCGGTGCCGCTGCTCGCCGAGGTTTTCGTCGGCACGCCGCTGCGCTGGTGCTTCGACCGCGCCAAATTCATCGAAAAACTCGAGCGCCGCGTCCACGCCATGGCCCGCCACGGCACCTTTCCCGGATGGGACGCCGAGCCCTCCGCCGCCGACGAAAAACGTCTCCTCGACAGAGAAAGATGAACAGGGAGGCGGGGAGGCGGGGAGAAGGAAAGGGAGAAGCGAAGAGAGAATGCGCGCCAAGAGGCGCGCGGAAGATTGAGGAAAACGCGCCGTCGCCAACGCGTCATTCCGAGCACTTGCGAGGAATTTGGCATCCGCCCGGCGATCGGCGACGGCGAAACTCCGTGCGCGGCGCGCTGCGGCCCCACCGCGCCGTCCGGCAGGAGGTTTCGGTGCGTTTGCCAGATTCCTCGCAAGTGCTCGGAATGACGGGGTTGGATTGGCCGCATGGCATTGCCACGGCGCCGCGCGCTCCTTAGCGCGCATTCCACTTTCTCGCTTCTCGGTGTCTCTGTGCCTCCGTGGTGAACTTCCTTCCTTCTCCCCGTCTCCCTGTGGTCTTTCCTTACAGCGCCACAGTGGAATCGCCGGCTGCGTAGCGGCGCACAAGATCGGCACTTTTCTCGCCCGTCACGGCGGCGGCGGCGAGTTCGCCCATCAGGGCGCCGAACTTGAAGCCGTGGCCGGAGAAGCCCGACATCACGAAGCCCGCGGCGCCGAGCGGCTCGAGGATGAAGCGCTCCGCGGGCTCCACGTCGTAGAAGCAGGTTTTCGCCTCGACGATGCGATAGGCGCCGCCGTTGCGGAAGCGCGGGCGGCAGGCCTTCAGCATCTCTTCCGCTTCGGCGCGGGTCGCATCGCGTTCTTGATCGGGGTCGCCGTTCAAGGTGAACCGATGATCGCCGAATTTGAGGCCGAGCCCGGCGCGCGGTGGCACGGCGTAGAAGGCGTAGTTCGCCTGCATCTCGATCATCATCGGCGCCGTGGCCCAGGCGGCGGCCTCGCTTGCCGGCGGATCGAGATAGACCACGATCTGGCGCGAGGGGGTCACGCGCTTCGCCAACGCCGGCAGCAGCCGCGTCACCCACGGGCCGGCCGCCACAACCACGCGGTCGTAATCCTGGCGCGTGCCGTTGGCCCAGGCGAGGCGCCCGCGCTCGGGATCGATTTCCGCGATCTTGGTGTGCGGATGGAGCGAAACGCCGTGCGTCGCGACATGATGCGCGAGGCGCTCCACGATGCGCCCGGCGAAGAGTGCGCCGCCCTTCGGCTGATAGAGCGCCGTCACGATGTTGTCGGGCAGGAGATGCGGAAAGCGCCGCGCCAATTCCGCGCCGGTCAGCACCTCATGCGGAATGCCGAGCGCCGCAAGGGTCGCCGCCGAGCGCTTGGCCCAATCGGCGCCCGTCGCGTCGATGCCGATGGCGCCGGTCTCGGCATAAAGCCGCTCGCCGAGATCGGCCCACATCCGGTCCCAGGCGGCGAAGGCGGCGTCGGTCATCCGCGTGTAGCCGGCCTCGCTGCCATAGGCGTAGCGGATCAGCCGGTGCTGATCGACCGAGGAGCCGAGCGGATTCGGGATCGCGTATTGATCGAACACGCTGACGCGCACACCGCGCTTGGAGAGGGACCACGCCGTCGCGAGGCCCATGATGCCCGCGCCGACGATGGCGATATGCGTCTTGCTGTCCGTCACGCGCCAAGCCTTTCCGCCACGAGCTGCGCCGCGGCCAAATCCTCGAGCGCGGTGCCGACGGATTTGAAGAGGGTGATGGCGCCGGCTTCGCGCCGGATATTCGCCGTGCCGCGGCAGAGATCGAAGAGATCGGCCTTGATCGCCTCGGCTCGAAGCGTGCCGTTGGCGAGCGGCTGCACGATGTCGCCGGCTTCCTTCATGGCGCCGCCGCGTGTGTCGACATAAACGCCGCCCGAACCCGAGGCGCGGCGCACGGCCTCGTCGTCGGCCTCGCGCATCGCGGGCGTGAAGCCCCCGACGAGATCGAGATGCTGACCGGGTCGGAGCCACGCGCCACGCACGAGCGGCGCGGTGGCCAAGGTCGCGCAAGAAACGATGTCGGCAGCGCCTACGGCTTCCGCGAGATCGCCGGCGACTGCGATCGAAACGCCGGCGAGATCGAGTTTCGCCGCCATCGCCCGCGCATGCGCCGGATCGCGGCCCCACACCGTCACGCGCTTGATCGGCCGCACGCGGCAATGCGCGGCGGCTAGATGCGGCGCCAGGGCACCGGTGCCGATCATCAGGAGATGCGCCGAATCCCCACGCGAGAGAAAGCGCGACGCGAGCGCGGACGCGGCGGCGGTGCGGCGGAGGGTCAGCGCCGTGCCGTCGATCATCGCTCGGGGAGCGCCGGTGGCGGCGTCGAGCAGCAGATACTGGCCCATCACCGCCGGCAGGCTCTGGGCGGCGTTGCCGGGGAACACGGTCACCACCTTGATGCCGAGCGAAGCACCCGTTTGCCAGGCCGGCATCAGCAGCAAGGTGGCGTCGGGCGCGCCCGGCACGCCGATGGTGTGATGATGGCGCAAGGGCACTTCGGCGCCGGCCTTGAAGAGCGCCGCGATGGCCGCGATCAGCCCCGGAAAATCGAGGGTTGCATGAACCTCGGCGGCGTCGACGACGCGCATTGAGCGGCTCAGGCGCGCGCGGAGGGGGCGGGCAGGCGGGCGCGCTTTTCCTCGAGTTCGCGGCGGGCGATGGCGAGCGCGCGGGCCTTTTCGCGCGCGGCCCGGCGCGCGGCGGCGCCGCCGATCCAGGCGCAGAGCCCGCCGATGACGAAGCCCAGGAAGATCGCGGCCAGAACTAGCACGAAGGCGGCCACCCGCACCTCGCCGACCGGCAACGGCCAGAGGTCGAGCGCCACAAGCTGATGGTTGTGCATCGCGAAGGCGCCGATACCCAGCGCCACCACGAGCAAAATTAACCATGTCAGGATTTTCACGGCCCCGCCCATCCGGGCCCGGCGGCCCTCAGGCCTGGGCCTTGCCGTTGAGCCGCTCGCGTAATTCCTTGCCGGTCTTGAAATAAGGCACGCGCTTTGCGTCCACGGCCACGGCGGTCCCGGTGCGCGGGTTGCGGCCCGTGCGCGCGGTGCGGCTTTTCACCGAAAAGGCCCCGAATCCGCGCAATTCCACGCGGTTTCCCTGCGCCAGCGCATCGGCGATCTCGTCGAACACGGTCTCGACGATGCGCTCGATGTCGCGATGCAACAAATGGGGATTGCTCTCGGCCAGGCGCTGGATCAGTTCCGATTTCGTCATTGGCCGTGGCCGTTGGGCTCTGGTTCTGCGAAGCCGGGGCACGGCCGAAGCGGCCGGCGCCCCTCATCTAAGTGCAGGGTGCCAAAGCGAAATCAGACCGTCAAGGGCAAGGCGGGCGGCGATATCGCTGGGCCCGCCGAAAGCGGCGCCGAAGGTGCTGCCCAAAAGGTCGCTCCAGTCGAACGCGTCCTTGGGGTCGATGTCCTTGATCTTCAGCTTGCGGTCGATTTTCTTCTCGCGCTGGAGCCAGGCCAGCGCCTCGTCTTCGCCGCCGAGCTCGTCGACGAGGCCGAGCGATTTCGCCACGCGGCCCGTCACGACGCGGCCGTCGGCGATGGTTTTCGTCTGCTCGTCGGTGAGGTTGCGGCGCTCGCGCACGAGGCCAAGGAACTGATCGAACGAATCCTTCACCAGCGCGTCGATCACGGCGCGCGCTTCCGGATTCGATTTCTCGAACGGATTCGGCGACGCCTTCACCGCGCCGCTCTTGATCTGGTCCATCTTGACGCCGAGCCGCTCCATCAGCGCGGTCAGGTCGGTCGATTGGAAGATCACGCCGATCGAGGCCGTGATCGTGCCACGATGCGCGAAAATGCGGTCGCCGCCGAGCGCGATGTAGTAGCCGGCCGAGGTGGCGAGCGTGCCCATGGTCACCACCACGGGCTTTTTCGCGGCCACGTCGCGCAGGCGATTGTAGAGCTGCTCGGCGCCCACCACGGTGCCGCCCGGGCTGTTGATCGAAACCACGACGGCCTTGATGCGGTCGTTGTCGGCGGCGTCGTCCAGCGCCTTGTCGCGTTTCTTGTCCTGGGCGATCACGCCGGAAATGGTGATGCGCGCCACATAGTCGCGGTCAGTGGCGGCGAGGCGGCCCATGACAGCGAGCGCCACGCCCACCGCCAGCACGATGGCGAGTACGCGCCACAGCGTCACTTGCCGCTTCAGGCGGCGCCGGTCCACGAGGGCGTCCACGTCGAGGGTCATGGCGATTGCTTAGACCAAAGCGGGTGCTTCGGAAAGGCGCGCGCGGCCGCCTTGTTGTATCGTGGCGCCATGCTCCGCCCGCTCGCCACCTTCCTCAACCGCACGCTCCGCGTCTATTGGCGCATCACCAAGCCTGTCACCTTCGGCGTGCGCGCGGTGGTGGCGGGGCCGGATGGGCGCATCCTCCTCGTCAAGCACACCTACGACAAATACTGGTATCTCCCCGGCGGCGCCATGAAGCGCGGCGAGCCGGCGGAGGCGGCGCTGGCGCGGGAGGTGCGCGAGGAGCTCGGCATCGAAACGCTGGCGATCGAGCGGAGGCTCGGCGCCTATTTCAGCCGGCGCGAGGGCAAGCGCGACACGATCGCGGTGTTCGTGGCCCGCGCTGCGGCGATCGGCAAGCTCCAGCGCCTCGAGATCGCGGCGGCGGATTGGTTCGATCCCCGGGCGCTGCCGCCCGACGCCTCGCCGGCCACCCAGCGGCGCATCCGCGAATATCTCGGCGCCGCCGCGGTCGATCCGGCCTGGTAAAGCGCCAGCACCGTCCCCTCACTTCCCAAGCAATGTCGAAGGCATAGCTTGGGAAGTGGGGCCGGTGCGGCGCGTTGCTCGGTGTGGGGCCTGAAAACGAAACCGCCCGCCGCACGCCCTGGGAAGGGGTGCGGCGGGCGGTGCTGCGGGGCCGGGCGGGTGCTGCCGCCTGCTCCCGTGGGGCGTCTACTCTTTCTTCTTCGCGCGGTTCATGGCGGCGCCCAGGATGTCGCCCAGCGAGGCGCCCGAGTCCGACGAGCCGTATTGCTCCACCGCCTGCTTGTCCTCCTCGATCTCGCGCTGCTTGATCGAGAGGGTGAGTTTGCGGGTCGCCTTGTCGATGTTGGTGATCTTGGCGTCCATCTTCTCGCCCACGGCGAAGCGCTCGGTCCGCTGCTCGGAGCGGTCGCGCGAGAGCTCGGCCTTCCTGATGAAGCCGGTGGCGCCGTCGTTGACCATCACCTCGAGGCCGTTCTCGGTCACGGCGGTGATGGTGCAGGTGACGACATCGCCCTTCTTCACGGTGCCGACGGCGGCCGCGAACGGATCCTGCGAGAGCTGCTTGATGCCGAGATTGATGCGCTCCTTGGGCACGTCGATCTCGATCACCTTGAACTTCACCTCGTCGCCCTTCTTGTACTTCTTGAGGGCTTCCTCGCCGGTCACGGTCCAGTCGACGTCCGACATGTGGATCATGCCGTCGATGTCGCCGGGCAGGCCGACGAACAGGCCGAATTCGGTGATGTTCTTGACCTCGCCCGAAAGCTCGGTGCTCGGCGGATACTTGGCCGCGAACACTTCCCACGGATTGTCGAGGCACTGCTTCAAGCCGAGGCTGATGCGCCGGCGCTGGCTGTCCACGTCGAGCACCATGACCTCGACCTCTTGCGAGGTGGAGACGATCTTGCCCGGATGGACGTTCTTCTTGGTCCACGACATCTCGGAGACGTGGACGAGGCCCTCGATACCCGGCTCCAGCTCCACGAAGGCGCCGTAGTCGGTGATGTTGGTGACGCGGCCCTTGAGCCGCTGGCCCGGCGGATACTTCGCCGCGACACCTTCCCAGGGATCCGCTTCGAGCTGCTTCATGCCGAGTGAGATGCGCTGGGTTTCCGAATTGAACCGGATCACCTGCACGTCCACCGTCTGGCCGATGTTGAGCACTTCGGACGGGTGGTTGACGCGCTTCCACGAAATGTCGGTCACGTGGAGCAGGCCATCGATGCCGCCCAAATCCACGAACGCGCCGTAGTCGGTGATGTTCTTGACGACGCCCTGCAGCACCTGGCCTTCCTTGAGCGAGGCGACCAGCTCGGAGCGCGCTTCCTGGCGCGTTTCCTCGAGCACGGCGCGGCGCGAAACCACGATGTTGCCGCGGCTCCGGTCCATCTTGAGGATCTGGAAGGGCTGCGGCGAGCCCATCAGCGGGCCGATGTCGCGCACCGGGCGGATGTCCACCTGGCTGCCCGGCAGGAACGCCACGGCGCCCGAAAGATCGACCGTGAAGCCGCCCTTGACGCGGCCGAAGATCACGCCGGTCACGCGCTGGCCTTCGTTGAAGGCCTTCTCGAGCATGATCCAGGCTTCCTCGCGGCGGGCGCGCTCGCGGGAGAGCACGGCGTCGCCCTGCGCGTTCTCGACGCGCTCGACGAACACGTCGACCTTGTCGCCGGCGCGCAGCTCTGCGGCTTGCACGCCGAATTCCTTGAGCGGCACGCGGCCTTCGGACTTCAGGCCGACATCGACGACGACCTGGTCGTTGTCGATCGCGACGACGCGGCCGGATACGACGCGGCCGTCGAAGCGTTTGGTCTTGCCGAAGGATTCCTCGAGCAGGGCGGCGAAATCCTCGCCGCCCGCAGGCGCTGCGGTTTGAAGAGCGATAGACATGGGGTGGGGTCGTCCTTTCGGGTTTCCAGGCCGTTTCGGGCGGCGTCGGGCTGATCGCTTCCCGTTGGTCGCAGAAGCGACCTTCGGGCCGGGCCCGGCAACGCTGAGTTTTGAACGACTCTGGCCGTTATTCGTGCCGCTGGCGTCTATTCGCCCTTGCGCGGCTGACGGCGCGCGGGTCTAGCGTTTCGCCTCGACAATGGCCAAAGCCGTCTCGAAGACCTGGTCGGCGGAAAGCTCGGTCGTATCGATCACGACCGCATCCGCCGCCGGCTTCAAGGGGGCCACGTCGCGCTTGCTGTCCCGCGCGTCGCGATCCCGCATATCCTGCAGGACGGCGTCCCATATAGCCGGTTGGCCCTTGGCCTGCAACTCGCGCAAGCGCCGCATCGCGCGCGCCTCGGCCGAGGCGGTGATGAAGAATTTCACGTCCGCATCGGGGCTTACCACCGTTCCGGCGTCGCGGCCGTCGAGCACCGCGCCTTCGCCGCCGGGCGGATCGTGGGCAAAATCGCGCTGGAAATCGAGGAGCGCGGCCCGCACCGGCGGCTGCGCGGCCACCAGCGAGGCGGCATTGCCGGCGGCCTCGCTCCGGAGCGCCGGGTCGACCAGCAGGTCGAGGTCGAGGTTTTCGGCCGCGGCGAGGGCGGCGGCGGGGTCGGCGGGGTTCTTGCCCGAGCGCAGCACCTTCAAGCCCACGGCGCGATAAAGGCTGCCGGTATCGAGGAAGTCGTAGCCGAAATGCTCGGCCAGGCGGCGCGCCAGCGTGCCTTTTCCGGCGGCGGCGGGGCCGTCCACGGTGATGATCACGCGCCGGCACCTCCCGCCATCTCGATTTCGCCGGCGTTGCGGATATCGGCGCCGAGCGCGCGCATGAAATCGCCGAAGCCCGGAAAGCTGGTGTCGATGAAGGCGCCGTCGTCGACCGTCACCGGGCGGCGCGCGCCGAGGCCCAGCACCAGGAAGCTCATGGCGATGCGGTGGTCCATGTGGGTGGCGATGGCGGTGCCGGGCTCGGTGCCGGGCGGCGGGCCGTTCGCACCCTCGACCTCCAGCCAATCCTCGCCCATGCGATGGCGCACGCCCGCCGCCGCGAGCCCCGCCGCCACGGCCGCGAGCCGGTCGCTTTCTTTCACGCGGAGTTCGGCCAAGCCCTCCATGCGCGTGGTGCCGCTGGCATAGGCCGCCGCCGCCGCCAGGATCGGATATTCGTCGATCATCGACGGCGCACGCGCCGCCGGCACGATGACGCCCTTCAAGGGGGAATGGCGCGCGGTGATGTCGGCCACCGGCTCGCCGCCTTCCTCGCGCGCGTTCGCGATCTCGAGGGCGGCGCCCATTTCGCGCAGTGTTGCGAACAGACCGGTACGCAGCACGTTCATACCCACGCCGGTCATGGTCACCGCCGAACCGGGCACGATCAGCGCCGCCACCAGCGCGAAGGCGGCCGAGGAGGGATCGGCCGGCACGGCGATCGGCTTTCCGACGAGCTCCGGGCAGCCCGTGATCGCGATCTCGCGGCCTCCGGCGCTGTCGGCGACGCGCACCTCGGCGCCGAGATAGCGCAGCATGCGCTCGGAATGGTCGCGCGTCGGCTCGCGCTCGACCACGGTCGTGATGCCGGGCGTGTTGAGCGCCGCCAGCACGATCGCGGATTTCACCTGCGCCGAAGCCACCGGCGATTTGTAGCGGATCGGCACCGGCAGCGTGGCGCCGCGCAGCAGCAGCGGCAGCCGGTTGCCGGCGCGCGCTTCGAAGGCGGCGCCCATGCGCGACAGCGGCTCGATCACGCGCCCCATCGGCCGGCGCCGGAGCGAGGCGTCGCCGGTCATGAACACGCGCATGTCGTGGCTCGCCATCAGGCCGAGCAGCAGCCGCGCGGAGGTGCCGGAATTGCCGAGATCGAGCACGTCGTCGGGCTCGGCGAGGCCGCCGGTGCCGCGCCCCAGCACCCGCCACGCGCCGTCCCCGACGCGCTCGACGGTGGCGCCGAGCTGGCGGAGGGCGGCGGCGGTGCCGAGCACGTCCTCGCCTTCCAACAGGCCGGTGACGCGGGTTTCGCCGATGGCGCTGGCGCCCAGCATCAGCGCGCGGTGCGAGATCGATTTGTCGCCGGGCGGGCGGGCACGGCCCTGCAAGGGCCCCGACGGCCGGGCGATCAGCGGTTGAACGGTGGCGGCGTGCACGGGCGGGTCGGGTCCTTCGGAGCGGCGGTTCGGCCATGGGTTTCGCCGTGTCATAGCCCGGCCTGTCAAGCCCGCTGGGGCCGAAGGGTGCGACAAAGGGGCCCTCCGCCGGCGAATCCACGGATTTCAAAGGAAATTTGCTTTTGACAGGGCGGGGCGGACGTGGCAAAGGCCGCTCCCGATTTTTGGCAGCAGGCCCATGCGCCGACCAACAACCGCGGCGCGGCCGCGCCCCCGAACTTCCCCCGAAAGGAGGAGCGATTTGCCTAAAGCCAGCCTCGGCACCAAGCGTACGTGCCCGAATTGCCACGTTCCGTTCTACGACCTCGGCAAGCACCCGGCGCACTGCCCCAATTGCGCGCACGAATTCGACCCGACCGAGGCCTTGAAGAGCGCCCGCCGTGCCCGCGGCAACGAACCCGTCGTCAAGGAAGAGCCCAAGCACGTCAAGCCCGCGGCCAAGGATGCCGAGGCGCTGGAAGCCGGCGAGACGGCGGAAGCCGAAGAAGGCGACGAGGCCGACGAGGAAGTGCTCGAGGACGCGTCGGATCTCGGCGAGGACGACGACGATGTCGCCGAAGTGATCGAAAACGTCGACGAAGGCGGGGAGGAACGGTAGGATCGCTGCCGGATCGGCCTCGGCCGCCAGGGATGAAATTCCGGCGCCGAAGCCGTATATCTCTCGGCCAATTCCCATCCCGTATCGCATCGGGGCTGTAGCTCAGTTGGGAGAGCGCTTGAATGGCATTCAAGAGGTCGACGGTTCGACTCCGTTCAGCTCCACCAATTTCGAAACAGGGCTTCGGCAACGAAGCCCTGTTTTCGTTTGGGCGGCGCGCACCTAAACTTCCTCGCAGCTTCGGATGAGTCGTTGAGCGCCATGCGCCAAGTCTTCGCCTTCCTGATCCTGCTCATCGCGCTGCCCGCCGCGGCACCGGCGGCGCGCGCGCAGGAGCTGGTCACCTTCGAGCGCACCGAGCTCGCCATCGTCACCGCCGGCGGCGGCCGCCATCAGTTCAAGGCCGAGTGGGCCAAGAGCGAGGCGCAGAAGTCCCGCGGCCTCATGTTCCGCAAGGAAATGCCGCTCGATCACGGCATGCTGCTCGACTACGACCCGCCCCAGCCGGCCGCGATCTGGATGCGCAACACGTTGATCGGCCTCGACATCGTCTTCATCCGCGCCGACGGCACGATCGAGAGCATCTTCCTCGGCGCCAAGCCGCGCGACGAAACCTCGATGCCGTCCAAGGGCGCCGTGCGCGCCGTGCTCGAACTCAATGCCGGAGTCACGCGCCTGCTCGGCATCCAGCCGGGCGACAAGGTCGAGCACCCGATCTTCAAGGCGAACTGATCGCCGCGGCTAAACTATAAGTTGCAGATATTTCAGAACGCACCAATTGATAGAGGGCTGATCCTCCGCTAGGATTTTTGCCGGGCCGCCATCCGGGGCCGGCAAGAGGGGGATCGGATCGATGGAAAAGCGCATTGTCGCCGCTGCGGCCGCCGTCGCCGCTGCGGCCATTCTGTTCGGGTGCACGGTTTCGTTTCCATTGGTCGGCCGGTTCGACGACGGCAGCGACAGCTTCCGGGGCACGATCGATTCCGACCTCGCCGGCAATGCGCACATCCAGGCCACGTCGTCGTCCGGCGCCTCCTGCACCGGCGAATCGCGGATCACCTACAAGCCAATCTACAGCGTCGTCGTCCCCTGCGTCGGGCAGCGCGGCATCGCCGTCATCGATTGCAGCGACGGACGGCGCGTACGCGGCAATTGGACGGCCACCGGCTGCACCGCGGGCTATGGCGACGGCTACGATCAGGAAGGCCGCCGGCTCACCTTCGCCATGGGCATGAGCCTCGAAGAGGCCCAGCGGCGTTTCGGTCAAGGGCCGACGACGGCGCCCGCCGCGCCCGCCGCAAGCTCGCCCGGCGACACGCCCCCGGCGGCGCCCTCCCGGCGCATCACCGGCAACGCCACCGCCTTTTTCGTCACGGCCGATGGCTATCTCCTCACCAACGCCCACGTGTTGCGCGGCGACCGCAACTTGAGCGCCGTGGTGCGCGGCCGCGAGCATCCGCTGACGGTGATCGATACCGACGCGGCCAACGATCTCGCCTTGGTCAAGATCGAGGCGCGCGGCCAGCCGATCCCGATCGCGCCCGCGCCGCCCGCCAAGGGCGAAGACGCGGCGGCGCTCGGCTATCCGGTCGCCGACCGGCTCGGCACCGAGTTGAAGGCCACCTTCGGCAAGATCAACGCGCTCTCGGGCCCGCGCGACCATCCGCGCTATATCCAGACCGACACCGCGGTGCAGCCCGGCAGCTCCGGCGGGCCGCTGCTCAACATGCGCGGCGAAGTGGTGGGCATCGTCACGGCCAGCTTCAGCACCGCCGCCAACGCACGGCGGATCGGCAGCATCCCGCAAAACGTCAATTACGCGGTGAAGGCGGAATATTTCGTGCCGCTGCTGCAAAAGAACGTCCCGGGCAAATGGCAGCGCGGCAGCGGCATCCGCTTCGGCTCCACCGCCGATCTCGTCCGCGCGCGCGAGCCCTCGGTGGTGCTGATCGTGATCAGGTGACGAGATCCGCGGGCCAATCGGAAAGCGCTGCTTTCACGGTCCCCTCTCCCCCCAGGGAGAGGGGCTCGATGGAACGCTCGGCACGCGGCCTCAGGCAGAAAAAGCAAAAGCCTCGCATCTTACGATGCGAGGCTTCGTACGCCTTCCGGAAGGGTTGCGGCGCTACTGCGTCGCGAGCGCCGACTCCACCCATTCCTGCAACTTGTTCTTGGGCAGCGCCCCTACCTTCATCGCGGCCACCTGGCCGTTCTTGAAGAGGATCAGCGTCGGAATGCCGCGCACGTTGTATTTCTGCGGCGTGCCCGGATTCTCGTCGATGTTAATCTTGGCGACCGTCAGCTTCTCCTTGAGGTCGCCGGCGATGTCCTCGAGCGCGGGGGCGATGGCGCGGCACGGCCCGCACCACTCCGCCCAGAAATCCACGAGCACGGGCTTGCCCGCCTTCAAGACGTCGGAGTCGAACGACGCGTCGGTGACCTTGGTGGTGTTCATCTCGTCCCCTGGACATGTTGGAGGCTGGTTGGCCGGCAGAGCGCCGTGCGTGCGAAAAATCTAGGTGGCACCCCCCGAAGCGTCAAGGCAAGGCCCCCTTGCGCGCGTGCCACTTCCCCAATTTAACGTTGAAATTCAGTCGCATGCGCATCGAGCTGGGCGGCGCTCAACTCGGCGAGAACGGGGCCGTCGGTCCACAAGAGGAAGCAGCGCACGCGCCGCTGAGGATATAGGGCGCCGAGCAGCGCGCGATAGGCCGCCATCTGCGACACATAGAGCGCGGGCGTATCGGCCGCATCGCGCGGCGGGGCGCGGTTGGTCTTGTAGTCGATGACGCGGATCTCGCCGGCTTCGATCGCCAGCCGGTCCACCTGGCCGGACACGATCGCGTTGCCGATCACGCCGGTCAGCGGCACCTCGGCCAGCGAGCCCGGGGAGAACAGCGCCGCCGAAACGGGGTTTTCGAAGAGGGCCAGTGTCTCGGCGGCGATGGCCTCGGCCTCGGCGGCATCGATGCCGAGCCCGCGCCGGCCGAGGAAGCGCCGCGCCGCGGCGGCGCGCGCCTCGGGTGCGAGGTCGGGCAGGGTCTGCAACAACCGGTGGATGAGCCGGCCGCGGCGGAAGCGGGCGCCGTCGCCGGGGGCCAGCGGCGAGCGCACCGGGGGCTCCGCGCCCGCGGGCCGCGATGGCGCGAGCGGCTTCAGCGGCGGCAAATCCGGCGCCGGCGGCGCGAGCGCCCATTCCGGAAGCGCGCCCGCGTCGTCGCGCCGGCGGGTGGGCGGCTCGCTCGCGGTCGCCGGGCGTCCATGGCGCTCGATGCGCCAGCCGGGGCCCTGCCAGTGTTCGTCGAACGCGAACGCGACTGGAGGCTCGTTCGCGAGCGCCGCCTCGATCAGCGAATACCAGCAGTCGGGCGGGCGGGCGCGGGTGGTCTCGTAGCCGCAAACATAGAGCCGGTCGCCGGCGCGGGTCAGCGCCACATAAAGCAGGCGGCGATATTGCTCCATCTCCTTGGCCTTGCGCGCCGCGCGCCGCGCCGCCGCCGCAGGCGTTTCGTCGGCGCGCGCGGGGGCAAACAGCGGCACAGAATCGATGGGGCGTTGAGCGTCGTCGTCGGGCCACAGGATGCGCTCGTCGTCGGGCGGCAGCGCCACCGTATCGGCGAGGAACACGATCGGCGCCTGCAGGCCCTTGGCGCCGTGCACGGTCATCACCCGCACCTCGTCGCGCCCCGATTGGTCGAAGTCGCGCTTCACCTCGCTTTCGCCCTGCGCGAGCCAATGCAGGAAGCCTTCCAGGCTCGGCGCATGCTGGCGCTGATAGTCGAGCGCCAGCTCG
>Ga0268299_1000951_pt1 | contig 66250 bp, 49 predicted proteins | sample NOBtaG_FD_193484 | JGI IMG/M metagenome (GOLD analysis project Ga0268299, IMG submission 193484) | Activated sludge microbial communities from bioreactor in Nijmegen, Gelderland, Netherland - NOB reactor | ecosystem: Engineered > Bioreactor > Aerobic > Activated sludge | place: Netherlands...
GCGGAATGACTGCCGACGCCGTCGGTCCGCTCGCCGGAATACCTATCGCTTCAAGAAAATGAAATGTTCCCAAAAACTGGGAGCGCTGGGACTCGAACCCAGGACCCACGGCTTAAAAGGCCGATGCTCTACCGACTGAGCTACGCTCCCCCAGGGGTCCGTTCGTCCGGACCGTTCAAACAAAAAATAGCCGAGCGCCGCGTTGTTGACAAGCAGCATCGCAATCGGGCACTGCGTTCGTCAAGCCGGCGCAGTTGGACCTTCCTGCCGCGGCCGGGCCGGCGAGCAACTCGAAATCACCAACCAAACCGGACGATTCGCCGCCTCATGAACGCTCTTTTTCAGCAGCGCCGCCCTGCGAAGACGACAGAGATTGATAGCGCCGAGTCCGCGCCGCTGCGGGTGCACGGTAGCACTTGCCAACCCGAGGCACTCGTTAGGCCGTTCGCGTTACCTGCCTGGGATGAGGCGTTACGGGAATGGGTGAATCGCAATAGAATCCTGGTCGTCAAACGGAGGATACGACGACCATGCGAGATTCATTGACAATCCCGTGCCAATCATCGGAAACGATTCGAGCCGCGGTTCCTAGTGAGCAAGGTCCGCTCGCGTTCGGCAACGCCGGCAAAAGACCGCCTGAGTCCGGCGTCTCCCGGGCATACTCAGGGCGTAGAACGCGTTGTCCTATCTGCGCAGTTATGCCGCTGGCCCTGGCTGCCGCAGTTACTGGTGCTGCTGCGCCCGTACACGGCGACACGCTCAATCCCAAGGCGGACCCTTCATCGATCATTGTTGAGGGCAACGCGCGGTTCACGATTCTCGCACAGGACTTGATTCGTCTTGAATGGTCGCCGGACGGAAAGTTCGAAGATCGGGCCTCGCAAGTGGTGGTCAATCGTCGGCTGCCGACTGTAAAGTTTGAGAAAACAGAAGGCGAGGCGCTCGATCCCACGGGAAAGTCGAAGGAAGAAACGACGCCGGACCCGAAGGTGCTGGCGATCCGCACAGATCGATTTGATATCCGGTATCGGCGTGATGGCAAGCCGTTTGGCAAAGGAAACCTGGTTGTCCGCGCGCGCGTAGGCGATGGTGGGGCGGAGGAATGGTGGGTTGGTTCGCCGCCGTTTGAGCAGTGCGCCAACCTCGGTGGGACGATTCGCACGCTGGACGGCGTTTCCGGCGCGTGCGAGATAGATCGCGGACTTCTCAATCGTTATGGCTGGTCGTTTCTCGACGACTCGAAGACGTTGGTCCTCGACGACAGCGATTGGCCCTGGGCGGCGCAGCGACACAGCGAAGGCGCGACTGATTGGTACTTCTTCGCATACGGGCGGGACTACAAGCGCGCACTTGAAAACTATACGAGCATCGCCGGCCGAGTCCCTCTGCCTCCGAAATATGTCTTCGGTGCATGGTGGTCGCGCTACTGGGCATACTCCGATGCCGAACTGCGAGAGCTGGTTAATGACTTCAAGTCGCTCGATGTTCCGCTCGACGTGCTGGTCATCGACATGGACTGGCACCTCGACGGCTGGACCGGCTACACCTGGAACCCGAAATATTTTCCCGATCCCAAGGGCTTTCTCGACTGGGCGCACGCCGAAGGCTTGAAAGTGACACTGAACCTGCACCCGGCGGAAGGCGTGGGCAAGCACGAGGCGGCGTTCCCGGAGATGTGCAAAGCGCTGGGCCTCGATCCCGAGAAAACCGATCGCATCGCGTTTGACTGTGCGGATCGCAAGTTTGTCGACGCGTACTTTAAGTACTTGCACCATCCTCTGGAGCAGATGGGCATCGACTTCTGGTGGATGGACTGGCAGCAGGGGACGGACACGAAGATCAATGGACTCGATCCGCTCTGGTGGTTGAACTACCTGCACTGGACGGACATGGAGCGCCGCTCATCGCAGACCGGCCGGCGTCCGCTGATCTTCTCGCGCTGGGGCGGCTTGGGAAATCATCGTTACCAGATCGGGTTCTCGGGCGACACGTTTTGCAACTGGCCGTCGCTGGCGTTTCAGCCGTACTTCACGTCCACCGCGGCGAATGTTTGCTACGACTATTGGAGCCACGACATCGGCGGGCACCAGCCGGGCAAGGTCGATCCGGAGCTCTACACGCGTTGGGTCCAATGGGGCGCGTTGTCGCCGATTCTGCGAACGCATACCACAAAAAATCCCGAGGCTGAGCGGAGGATATGGAAGTTCGCCCCGGAATACTTCTCGGCGATGAAGAAGGCGTTCAATCTCCGCTACCAGCTTATCCCGTACATCTACACCATGGCGCGCAAGTGTTTTGACACGTCGCTGCCTTTGTGCCGGCCCCTCTATTACGAATGGCCGGACCTTGAGGAATCCTACGCACACAGGAATGAGTATCTGTTCGGCGACGATCTGCTCGTCGCGCCGATCACCGAGCCGGCCGACCCGGTCAGCGGAAGCGCGATGGTGGAGGTGTGGCTGCCGCCGGGCACCTGGATCAATTGGTTCACCGGTCGCAAGTACGAAGGGCCGACAATCGCGGCGCAGGTCGTGCCGTTGGATCAGATCCCGATCTTCGCCCGCGAGGGTGCGATCATCCCGATGCTGCCGCACGGACGGCACCGCGCGGATGGTCCGGCCGATGCACTTGAGTTAGTCGTATTCCCGAGCGACTCAAGCGAGAGGGTACTTTACGAGGACGACGGACTCAGCAGCGGCTACACGGAGGGCAAGTATGCCAGAACGCGCATGTCGCAGAAGTGGATCAATGGACGGCGCACCATCACGATCGAACCAAGCGACGGAGAGTACGAAGGTATGCCGAAGGAACGCTCGTATCTCGTGCACGTACTCGATCGCTCACCGCTGATCTACGAGCTGCTGCTCGACGGCAAGCCCCTGAACGCCAAGAGCGGCGATGTCGGCGGCGATGAGCCGTTCTTCTGGTACAACCCGATCGTCATGGGGCAGTCGATACGCATCCCGGCGAGGCTGACAAACCGGCGAATTGAGATCGTCATCGGTGAGTCCGAGGAACTTCATCGGGCAGCTTCATCGCTCAACGGATTCCGCGGGCTCATGTTCGACCTGTGCGCCGCGAACCGGACGACCAAGGGAGCCCTGCTCGGTACCCCGTATGACTGTGGCATGAAGGAATGGGTCTTCAAGCTGATGGAAGGCCGGGCGGACGGCGTCATTGATCAGTGGAAAGAGGCGTGGCCGGCAAACCTGGACGGCGTGCGTGGGATGGGGCTCACCCCTGAGGAAGAGACCAAGGCGCTGCTGCAATTGCTGGGGCTGTATCACAAGCTGACGATCACCCCGAAGGAGGGTGGCGGCGGTTACAAGGTGCAGCTTTCGTTGCGCTCCCTGCAGCCGATTCCCGCGATGGAGGAGTTTGACGGCGCGGCGGTTCTGACGGCCGACAAGCCGTGGAAAGTCGAAGGCGAAACGGAGAAGAGTTTCATCGGCATTGCCGAGCAAAACCCTGTGGTCATGCGCGCTTCGTTATCCGGCGGCGATGCAAACACGGCGGTAGTGCGGGCGAGAATCTCGCTGAGGCGAGCCGGCGTTTCGCTGGAGTTGCCGATTGAGACGGTCATTCTGCCGTCGATCAATACGTGGCAAGTGATCGGGCCCTTCGACGCGCCGTTCGACAAAGCGCTGTCAATGAAACTGCCGCCGGAGGAGAAGATCGACCTCAAAGCGAAGTACGAAGGCAAGGACGGCCGCCAAATCGGATGGAAGCGAGTCGAGCGCGTCGTAAAGCCCGGCGAGGACTTGATGAGCGAGTTCTTCATGGACTTCGACGACGTCTTCAGCGGTCGTGTGTACGAGGCCGCGTGCTACGCGCTGACCTACCTGGAGAGCCCGGAAGAGATGGATGCGTCGCTCGGCTTCGGCAGCGATGACGGGGCCATGGTTTGGATGAACGGCGCGGAAGTGTTTCGCATCGACACCGGTCGGGCGTATTCATCAAAGTCAGATCGGATTCCAGTGAAGCTTAAGAAGGGGACGAACGAACTGCTAGTGAAAGTAAAACAGGGCGGCGGCGACTGGGGGCTCTGCGTGCACGTGGAGACGCCGGATGGGAGACCCTTGCCGGCGGTAAAGGCCAGGGCCTCGCAGTCAGACTAGACGTGCATTCCAGCGCGCCGGCAGGACGCCGGCGCGTTGCGGAATGACTGCTTCGCGCGCCTCAGATTAGCGCGAATTCGCCGCCGAAGATCAGGGGCAGCCGCCCGATAGCACGCAATCGGCGAAGTTCGACAGATCGTCCTCACCAATCACATCGTCGGGTATTGCGCCGACGTCACCCGCGCAGTTCTCCTCGTCTGTCGGCGGTGCGCCGACGCCCGTGAGAATGTCCACGAACCGCTGAATGTCCAGGCCGTCGACGACTGTGTCAAAGTTCATATCCGCGTTCAGAATCGTGTCGCAATCGAGCGGCACGGCGATGCACGCAAACTCCGCCAGACTGACGGCGTCCACACCACACTCCACGACATTCTGCGTGCCAAGATCCTGTGCGATGAAGCGAACGCGAAGCGTCGCCGTTGTGCCGACCTCCGAGGAGACGTCGATGCTGTCAGTTCGCCAGGCGCCCAGGGCGGTCTCGTAACGCCGAACCTCCGTCCAATTCGTGCCGCCGGCATCTGTCGCAAGCTCGACGACGAGATCGTCTTCGGCTGTCAGAAGCCCGGTAGGCACGTCGTTGAGCCAGTAGGCGTAGCTCAGGGTGCCGCCGGTCGATGCGTCCATGACAGGCGACGTAAGAATCGTCGTTCCATCGTCGACGTCACTGTTGCACGCATTGGCAGCGCTGTTGTCAGTCAGATAACAGGAGCCGGAGCCGTCAAAATCGAAATCAGGATTCCCACGGTCACAGCCGCCAACCGGCACTCCACGTCCCCACTGACCGTCCGGCGCCGTGCCGGAAACGGTCCAGCCAAGATTCGACTCGAAATCGTCGGCGAAGTAAGTGAACGTCTCCCCGACGGGGGCGGTCAGGACGGCGACGGGTGCATTATCCGGTTCGGCGACCATGCCGCCGAGGTTGCCATCAGCGGTCACGTAGAACTCGGGATTGTCCCCGCAATCAGCGGCAGGAAGCGAGGCCGTGAACAAATTGCCGCCGGCCGGCGCGAGCGCAGCAGTGAGATACGCGCCGCCGTCGTAGCGATAGTGAAGCGTTCCGCTGCCGGGAACGAGCGTCTCGCTGCCGTCAATAATGCTCACGGAGAAGTTAGTGACCATCCCGGGGATCAGCTCCGCCGGAGGGCCGTCGGGCAGGGAAATAAGCAGCGGCGGAAGCGGTACAGCGGTCACCGTGAGCCTGTAAAGCTGGGCCTGCGAGGGTGCATTGCCTTCAAAGACGCGAACGAAGTAATTGCCGGGATTGATCAGGGCTGCCTCGTTCGTGGTCTCGGCGCTGCCGATCGGCTGCGAGCTACCGGTTGCGAGAACTGTCGCCCCGTTGGTATCAATGATCTCAACGTTTAAGTCTGCAATCGACGCGCTGTTAATAATATTGCCGCTGCAGCAATTGCCCGCGCCGCCGCAGGCGCCCGACTGCGGGCTGTCGTCATAGCTCGCGCCGATGGGCGTGGCGGTGGCGGTGACGGACACGGACGAGGAAGTAGTGAAGCGGAACCAATCGCTCTCGCCGTTGGCGTCGATGCTTAGCACCGATCCATTCGTCGGCGGACTGATGGCCCCGACGTCAATCGACGACCCGGTGTTGAGCACGCCGATGTCCGTCGCAGCGCCGGATGAGTTGTCATTTTCCGATGGATCGCCGTAATGGCGCTGCGCTCCGCGGACGTCATCGTGCTGCGGACCGTCGTAGGCCAAGGAGATGAACGGCTCCATGAGCTTGGTCTGAGCGATCGGGCAGACGTGCAGCAGACCCATGCCGTGCCCATGCTCGTGGGCGATGGTGTTGCGAAGCCGGAGCGAATTGGAAGTCGTGTTGTTGAAGAAGTTGTCGGCGCTGTCGAGGACCATGTCACCGTCATTGGGGAAGTTGTTGTAGGCGAGCGTGCCCGAGTTGCCGTCGATCGTGATCGCCGCGATGCGCAAGTCCGCGCGAACGCCAAGAACGCCCGCCGCGCCGTTCAGATTACTGCCGTCATCGTTGGGCTCGTAAACATAGGTCAGCGAGGCCAGCTCCGACCAGCGGGCGAACATCTGCTCGAACAGCGGCTGCCACGTCGCCTGATTGCCGTAGATGCCGTTGAGCCATGCGTGCAAGTTGCTGTTGCCGGTCACACCGATGAGGTTCGGCACAAACGTCCCGTCGGGAACAAAGCCGAAGGTCAGCGTGGTCGGCATTCCCTGTGTGAGCCCCGCGCCGTTGGTGGCGGTGGAGGACCATCGGCCCGTCAGTTGGGCACGCGGGCCTGCGCCCAGAGCGATATCGAAAGCCTGAACGACTTCATCCGGTGTGTCGGGCGTGAAACAAGCGAACGGTGCGACCTGCTGGGCCAGACCGCGCTCGTAGGCCCCGACCAGAAGCCGCTGCTGAGCGGGCGGAAGGCTGAGATAAGTTTGCCGGCCGATCAGATGAGAGATCGTCGCATAAAGGGCCTCGGCAGTCTGATCGTCACAGGTTGTGACGGAGCTATCCGTCGCGCTTTCGTACACCGTGGCGCTATCGGCGAGCGGACGAACATACCAGGATGCCGATGCGACCAGCGCGAGTACCGTCAATGTTCCAAGTAGCTTGCTTCGAGAGAATCGTATCACTTTGCGGAACTCCTTCTGTTGTGCTCAACCCACGATGACCGTCATGGCGTGCATGTCGTGACGAGCAGGATTCTTGATGGCGACACAAGCGGCTAGTTTTACGGCGCCTGCGAGTAACGACATCAAATGACAATGGTCCAGGCGGGGCCTGCGCAGCAAATCAGAGCGAGATGGAGATGAATTGCCCCGTCCCCCGCGATTCGGTCCGAGAACCGTCGCACTCCACCATACGTCCATGATAATTCAATCGGCGGCCTCACTCAACCAATGGAGCGTGAAACGCCGGGAAATTGTTGCGAGAAATTGCCTGATTCGTGTGTTATTGCACGGTAAGCGTCTATTCGTTCGCCGCCCAATGCCACGCCTCATGCATCCTCGAACCGGTTCGCGCCGGAAGGTGCTTTCATTCGTCGTGGGTTCAGCGACGGATGTTCGGCCTGTTCGCAGAGTGACGAGTCAAAATGGGCCCGCTCGGACTCGAACCGAGAACCCGGAGATTATGAGTCCCCTGCTCTAACCATTGAGCTACGGGCCCGGCAATCGGGCAATGAAATTTACGAGCAATCGACGCGTCTTTCTAGCCGCGGAGCCGTGAATTGACAAGAACAGTTGGCGTAATCGAGAGCCCCCAATTGACGGCACTGGTAAAGTTTGGGTGGTACGGGCGTCTCGTCCGTGTCTTTTCAATCCAAACTTTACCAGTGCCCAATTGACCCCATTGCGCCACATCGGTAGATTGCCCGACCGTGACGAATCGGCTCCTCATGCCAATGCGCGCGACCGGTCCTCGCATCCTCCCTTGGTGCCTGCTGCTAATCCTCGCGGCGATCATCCTCGCGCCGAGCGGCGTATTCAGCCAGACCACGTCGTCTCCCGCGACGCAGCCCGACGGCGATGCCGTCAGCGCCGCGACTCCGACATCGGCGCCGGCCGTCCGCGAGCCGAAGGACTACTACGCGCTCTGGTCCATCGCCCCCGCGCTTGTCGCCATCGGGCTCGCGGTGATCACGCAGCAGGTGGTCCCTTCGCTGGCGCTGGGCATCCTCACTGCCGCCGCCATGCTCTGCTGGATCGGCGGCGATCATAATCCGATTAACTGGGTCATCTACGCGCTTCGAAACTATCTGCTCGGTGTCTTCATTCCTGCCGACCAGACAGACCTCAAGCGGCTCTCCAGCGGATACAACCGTCTTCACGTCATCGTCTTCACGCAGTTCATCGGCGGCATGATCGGGATCATCGAGGCCAACGGCGGCACGCGCGCCATGGTCGCAAAAGTAACGCACCTGATGAAGTCGCGACGAAGCGGACAGCTCGGCGCCCTGGGCGGGGGCATTCTCATCTTCTTCGACGACTACGCTAATGCCCTCATACTTGGGCCCGCTATGCGGCCCGTCTTCGATCGCCTCCGCCTCTCGCGAGCCAAGCTGGCCTATATCGTCGATTCAACGGCAGCCCCGGTCGCGTCACTGTTCATCGGCACGTGGCTCGCCGCGGAAATCGACTTCCTGAACACGGCGATCAACGGGCTCGGCGACGTCCGGCCCGCGTTCATGGAAGGCATGAATGGTGCCGGCGCGTTCTGGTCGTCGATTCCCTATCGCACCTATGCCTGGCTCGCTCTGATATTCGTGTTCCTCGTCGCCGTGACAGGGCGCGACTTCGGGCCCATGCGAAAAGCGGAGGCGGAGGCGGCCGCCGGTCCGTTGAACGGGCACGATGTGGATGCGAAGTCGGACGAAGACGAAGGCCGCCATTGGTATCTTGGCTTTTTCCCAGTTTTCCTGCTGGTCACCATGACAATCGCGTTGCTGTTCGTCACCGGCGCGCAGGGATGTGACAAAGAAGGAATCGCACGCACTTACGGATCGATCGGCGACATCTCCACGAGCATTATGAACCTGCTCGGCAAAGCCGACTCCTACACTTCCCTGCTCTACAGCGGGCTGTCAGCTGCCGTCCTTGCGGCGATCATGTCCGTGCTTTCTCGCAAACTCACGCTCGCCAAAACCATGGAAGGGATGACCGGCGGGATGCAGCGCATCTTCGGCGCGCAGATCGTGCTGATCCTCGCCTGGGGCATTTCGACGGCAACCCAGGATCTTCAGCTTGGCGAGGCGGCCACATCGTTCCTCCAGGCCAAAGTCGACAGCGGCCACTTCTCGGTGCCCCTGCTCCCCACCGTCATTTTCTTGACGGCGGCAATCGTCTCCTTCTCAACAGGCACAAGCTGGGGAACAATGGGAATCCTCTGTCCGACGACGGTGGCGATCGCTGCGAATCTGCTCGCACCCCTGCCGGTTGAGCAGGCAATGCCGCTCTTTTATGCCTCGATCGGCGCGGTACTCACCGGGGCCGTCTTCGGCGACCACTGCTCCCCGATCAGCGATACAACGGTGCTTTCCGCCATGGCCAGTGAGTGTGATCTGCCGCTCCACGTTCGCACCCAACTGCCCTACGCCTTCGTCACCGCCATCGTCGGGCTCCTCTGCACCGACCTCCTCGACTTCTATCTCATCCGCAGTTATCCGACCTTCTACAACAGCACATGGAACGTCTATTTCGGGACATCCATCGCCGCCGCGATCCTGGCCCTCATCATTCTGCTGATCGGCCGGAAAACCGCCGTGATCCCGCGCGAACCCGCCCACCGCCTCGACGTATAGAGAGAGTCCTATCCGCGCCGCTTCCGCGCGCCGGTGGACGCATCGCCCGCCTGCTTCTACCATTCCCGTCTCGTCATGACAGGAAACACCGGGGATGCATCGTCTACTCTGAGACGAACCACCGCCCATGCAGACATGCGCAATTGATCCTACGAAATAGTGAGGGTTTCGCATCGTGACTCAGCTCGACGTCAAGAATATCGGCCCGATCATCAAGGCGGCCAGTGAGCCCTTCGCCCGGCTCCGCCAAAGCGTCTCGCGCGTCATCGTCGGCCAGGACGAAATGGTTGAGCACATGCTCATCGCCATCCTCGCCAACGGTCACATTCTCCTCGAGGGCGTGCCCGGCCTGGCGAAGACGTTGACCGTCTCCTGTCTGGCGCGTGGCATCAACACCGGCTTCTCGCGGCTCCAGTTCACACCGGACCTCCTGCCGGCCGACCTGATCGGCACATTGATCTATCAACCCCAGACGAGCCAGTTCACGGTCAAGAAGGGGCCGATTTTCTCGAACATCATTCTGGCCGACGAAGTCAACCGCGCCCCGGCCAAGGTGCAAAGCGCCTTGCTCGAATCGATGCAGGAGCGGCAGGTGACGATCGGCGACCAGACCTATCCGCTGCCGCAGCCCTTCCTGGTAATGGCCACGCAGAACCCCATCGAACAAGAGGGCACCTACCCGCTGCCCGAAGCGCAGGTGGACCGCTTCATGCTCAAGACGTCCGTGAGCTATCCGACTCCGAAGGAAGAGCGACTCATTCTCGATCGCATGGCGTTTACAAATCCAGAGAAAGCCATCGAGCCGGTCATGCACCCCGAGGACATCACCAAGGCCCGGCAGGTCCTCGATGAGATTTACATTGACGACAAGATCAAGGACTACATCGTCAGTCTCGTCGTGGCCACGCGCGATCCCGGCTCGGTCGGCCTGAACCTCAAGCACCTGATTCAATACGGCGCTTCGCCGCGCGCGACCATCATGCTGACACTCGGCGCAAAGGCCTGCGCCTTCCTCGCAGGCCGCGGCTTCGTAACACCGCAGGACGTAAAAGACATCGCCCCGGCAATCCTCCGCCACCGCGTCATCATCACCTACGAGGCCGAGGCCGAAGAACAAACCAGCGACGACGTTGTCAAAACAATCCTCGATCACGTACCGGTACCCTAGCAAACGTCGAAACGCAGAAAAGTCAAAAAGTCAAAACTGGAAGCCGCCCACTGGTATTCGACGAGTTGTTTTGAATGACACGGATTCAAGGAGACTTGCTGGCACGCTCATTCAGATTCGCGGAGGCGATTGTCTACCTGATTGACGCGCTTCCCAATAACCACAAGGGGTGGGAATTGGGCCGTCAGATTCTTCGATCGGGAACCGGAGTTGGCGCGAACTGCCGCGAGGCTCATAACGCACTAACCGATGCCGATTTCGCCCACAAATGCAGCATCGCGAGAAAGGAAGCGTCCGAAGTGCACTATTGGCTGGAACTCTGTGCCACCACCGAATTGCTCCCGGCCGATCGCGCCGCCGCGTGTATAAGGGAGGCAGACGAACTTGCCCGAATTCTGTCATCAATCGTAAAGGGAACGCACGAACACATGACGAAGACGAGACCACGGGGCGAAGCCAACGGATGATTTTGACTTTTTGACTTTTTGACTTTTTGGCGTTTTGCAATCATGGAGCCGAAGGAACTACTCAAAAAAATCCGCCGGATTCACATCCGCACCAGCCACATCGCGAATGACTTTTTCGCGGGGCACTACCACTCCGCCTTCAAGGGCCAGGGCATGGAGTTCGAGGAGGTGCGCGAGTATCAGCCCGGCGACGAGATTCGGCGGATCGACTGGAACGTCACGGCTCGGCAGGGCCGGCCGTTCGTCAAGCGCTTCCGCGAGGAACGCGAGTTGACGGTGATGCTGCTCGTGGACGTCTCCGGGTCACAGGAATTCGGCACCGCCGGTCAACTCAAACGCGAGCTCGCGGCGGAACTCGGCGCGACCCTCGCCTTCAGCGCCATCAAGAACAATGACAAGGTCGGCCTCATCGGTTTCTCCGACAAGATCGAGCGCTATGTGAAGCCCGACAAGGGAACGCGGCACGTCCTTCGCGTGATCCGCGAATTGCTCACGCTGAAGGCGACCGGCCGCGGAACCGACATCGCCGGTGGGCTGGACTATTTCCATCGCGTCAGCCGGCGTCGGGCAGTCGTCTTTCTCATCAGTGACTTCCAGGACGACGGCTACGAGCGAAAGCTCCAGATTGTCCGGCGCAGACACGATCTGATCCCCATCACCGTCACCGACCCGCGAGAGTTGGAAATTCCAAAGGTGCGCTTCATCGACATGGTCGACAGTGAAACCGGCGACCTCGTGACCGTGGATACGTCCAGCGCCGCGTTTCGCCGCGAATACCGGCGGCGGGCACTCGTCGGGGCGGAGGCGCGCAAAAAGGAATTCAGGAAGATCAAGGCCGATTCGATCGACCTGTCGACGGGGCAGTCGTTCATCGAGCCGCTGACAAGATTTTTCCGCGCGCGGGAGGCGAGGCTCTAACTGAAGATGCGATACGCGCGAGGCCCTATTTTATTCGTCATCGCCGCCGCGTTCAGCGGTTGCACGGATTCTTCGCCGCGCGGCGAACTGCCGATCACGACGACACAGGCCGTGCCGGTCAGCCGAACCGCCGAGAACGGACCCGTCAAGGTCACGGTCGAGGCCGATCGAGACGCCGTAATTGTTCCGCAGCCTGTCGAAATGACGCTCACGGTTGAGTCCGAACGCGGTGTTAGCGTGACGATTCCGGAGCTCAAGGGCGTCCTCGGCGACTTCCTCGTAAAGAGCATGGTAAAGGTGTCATCAACCTCTGATGACATGCACGATCGCCAGTCGTGGATCATCACGCTGGAGCCCGCCCTGTCCGGTGATTCGTCCATTTCATCTTTGACCATCAATTACAGCGATACGCGTGAGCGGGCTGACGGCTCGAAGGGTGAGATGTCCGGAAGCGTCGAGATCCCCGCGATCGAAGTCCGCGTCATTGAGAATCTCGCCGACGTAAAGGACCCGGCGAGTCTGCCGATTCCCAGGGCATACACCATTCTTTTTTGGATTCTGGGTGTACTCGGCGCGATGGCGGCGGTCGCGCTGCTTTCCCGATGGCTCAGTCGCCGAAAGTCCGAACCGACTACCCGGGCGGCCCCGCGCGTCCCGGCACATGAGTGGGCACTCGCCCAACTCGACATGCTCGCCGCCGAGGGGCTCGTCGAGCGCGGCAAGATTCAGGACTTTTACTACCGCATCAATTTCATCGTGCGACGCTACATCGAACTGCGCTTCGGCCTCATGGCCGGCGAGCAGACCAGCGAAGAGTTTGTTCGCGAACTACAACGATCCGCCATTCTCGCGACGGAACACAAGGACGTGCTGCGGCACTTCGTCAGTGCCTGTGACCCGGTCAAGTACGCCAAGCACCAGCCCGACGCTACGGAAATTGACTGGGTCCAGACGACCGCACGGCAGTTCGTGTTGCAGACTGCGGCGCCGCAGGAGTCGGAGCGCAGCGACGACACGGATGGGAGCCAGCCTCGGCCCGAATTGCATGAGGCGTCCGCATGATCAGCCTCGCCCATCCCTGGCTGCTCGTCCTCGCCGCGTTCATCCCGCTGATATGGTGGGCCTACCTCAATCCGCGTCGTCGGGCGGCTATACGGTTTGCCGGAGCCGCACGCCTGGCCGGTGATGCAGGGATGCTATCCCGATACGGTCGCCATACCCTGCCTACCCTGCGCACGCTGAGCGTCGCCCTGCTGGTGCTTTCGCTTGCCCGACCCCAAAAGGCGGATGAGGAGACCAAGGTCTCCACCGAGGGCGTTGCATTGCAGTTGGTCGTCGATCGTTCGAGCAGCATGATCGAGCAGGATTTTGTTGACCAAAGGGGACGGCCACAGACGCGATTTGATGCCGTAAAAAACGTTGTCCGCCAATTCGTTGCCGGAGATGGTGACGAACTCAAGGGCCGCGAAAACGATCTGGTCGGCCTGATCGTCTTTGCCCACTACGCCGATACCGAGTGCCCCTTGACCCACGATCACAAGCACCTGCTCAACGCGCTGAAATCGGTCGAAGTTCCAAGCGGCCCTGATCGGCGCGATGAAGACGGCACGGCGATCGGCGATGCATTACTCCTGGCCATTGAGCGAACCCGGGAAATGCAGCGCCGCTTTGAGGACGACGACAACTTCAAGATCACCAGTCGAGCTATCATTCTCCTGACAGACGGCGATCAAAACCGCGGTAAGTATGAGCCCGCGGAAGCAGCGGAGGCCGCCGCCGCCGTCGGTGTGAAAATATACACGATCGGCGCCGCGCCCGATTTTCAGAATCGCCAGATGGGCTTCTTCGGCACCCGACGTGTCCCTGTCGAGGTCAATGAGGAGGAGTTGCAGAAGGTTGCCGAATTGACCGGCGGAAAGTATTTCCGTGCCCGGGATGCCGAGAGTCTAAAAGCGATCTACGCCGAAATCGACAAGATGGAACGGAGCAAGATCGATAAGGAAAGCTACTTCCGCTACGAAGAACTTGCGTACCGATGGGCGGAGCTGGGTCCGCTAAAATTGCCGCCCCCGTTGCTCGTCGCTCTGCTGCTTCTCGCGCTGGAGATCGTGCTGGCCAATACGCGCTTGCGAAGGATTCCATGAACGAGTTCGCCATTGAAAACCTGAAGCAATTGAACTGGCTGCTGCTGGTGCTTGGCTGTGGGGCTGTCATCGCCTACGGCTTTGCCATGAAGGGCCGCGCGCTTCGGGTCTTCGCGGAGGCGAATCTGCTTGGCCTCCTTGCGCCGCATATCTCGCGCGCACGCCAGTACACGAAATCCATCCTGGTGCTTATCGCCATGATCGCCATCGTGCTGGCCCTCATCGGCCCGCGCTACGGAGCATACTTCGAGGAAGTTCAGCGCCGGCAACTCGACATCATCATCTGCCTCGATGTGTCCAAGAGCATGCTCGCCGAAGACGCGGGCATGTCGCGCATGAACCGGGCCAGGGACGACATCAAGCGACTCTTGGACAAGCTCCAGGGCGGCATGATCGGCCTCGTGGCCTTCGCCGGACGTAGCGAGCTTATCTGTCCGCTGACGGATGATTTCGATTTCTATCGACTGGCGCTGGACGATGTAGGCGTCCACAGCGCTCCTTTGGGCGGTACCAACATCGGCGATGCCATCGAGACGGCGACGAAGGCTCTGGGTGACCGCAAGGGACACCATCGCGCGATCATCGTCATGTCCGATGGCGAGGACCACGGAGAGAAAGCCATCGCCGCGTCAAAAAAGGCACGCGAGGACCAGATCGCCGTCTATGCGATCGGTATCGGCGATACCGAAAAAGGAGCCCTGGTTCCCATGACGCAGGACGGACAGCGAAGCTATCTTGTCTATGACGGCCAACAGGTTTGGTCGAAAATGGATCCCAAGACGCTTAAGGCGATCGCGCTGGCCGGCGGCGGCGAGTATCATCCCAGCGGCCAGGTGAACGCAACCCAGCGCACCCTCGAATGGATCTACGCCGAAAAGCTGGCTCCCATGCAGGAGGCCGACCTCCGCAAGAAACAGATTCCGAGCCAGAAGCCGCGCTTCGCGTGGCCCGCCGGCTTGGCGCTGGCCCTGTTGATGATCGAGACATTGGTCAGCGAGCGTCGGTCGGCTCAGCGCGAGCGTGATGGAGGAGTGACGGCATGATTCGCGGCGCTCATCGAAAGAGAATCGTCTTAGCGATCGCGGTTTTGCTTAGCGCACCAGCGATCGCGCGCGGCGAGATTGCGGGCACGCGCGCCGCTGCGGAGAGTGTCCGCGACGGCAACAAATTGCTCGACGCCGGCCGCTTCGACGAAGCGCTGACAAAGTATGACGAAGCGATGAAGGTTGCGCCGGAGACGCCGGAGATCGCCTACAACCGCGGAATCGCGCTGTACCGACTCGGCAAGTATACGGAGGCGGAAAAGGCCTTCCAGGACGCACTGGAGCCGGGCCGCCTCGACCTGGAAGCAAAGACCAAATACAACCTCGGACGCGCAGCGCACGCAGCGGCAATCGAGAAGAAAGAAAATCTGCCCGACGCCATCAACGACCTCGGTCGCGCGATCAGCTTCTACAACGACGCACTGCAGATCGCGAAACAGGATCCTGATGGCGTCAAAAACAAGGAGGCAGCCGAACGCCTCCGGGCCTATTTGGAGAAAAGGCTCGAGCAGCAGCAGGAACAAAAGAAGGACCAGTCACCATCCTCGCAGCCTAACGACGAGCCGACGTCTCAGCCGGACGAGCAGCCTCCGACTTCCCAGCCGACATCGCAACCTTCCTCCCAGCCCTCCGAAAATCAGCAGCAAAAGGGCGACGAGAAGCAGGACGAGCAGGGAGATGAGAACCAGCAGTCCCAGGACGAAAAAGACGGCGACAAGCAGGACGATCAACAGAAGCAGGATCAGCAGAGCGGATCAAAAGACGACAAGAAGCCAGGCGAGCAAAAGGGCGATCAGAAGTCGGCCGACGAACAAAAGGGCGACCAGAAGGACAGCGACAATAAGATGTCCGAGGAAGAGGCCGAACCCATGCTGCAGGAGGCCCGCGACGCCGAGCGCGATCGACGCGAGGCTCGCCGGGCGAAGTTGATGCGGATGCGCGGCCGCATCCCGGTGGACAAGGACTGGTGATCATGAGGCACATCGGCGTCATTACATGCTTCCTGCTCACGGGCGTCGTCATGACTGATGCCGCTCGGGCCCAGGAAATCCGCGCCGAAGTCACCAACGATCAGGTCGAAATGGGAGAAGTGGTTGACGTCTACGTCAGCATTGTGAATCCCAAACAGGCCAGTGCCCCGGCCCCGCCGAACACGCGAGATTTCGACATTCGCATCAGCCCGAACCCGCCGTCAGTCAGTAACAACATCAGTATCATCAACGGGCGGACAACGCAGCAGTCGACATACACCTATCGCTACACAGCCAGACCGCTGCGCCCCGGCAATCTCGTCATTCCGCCGTTCAGATATCAGGAAGCCGGCAAGACTCTCTCCTCACGCCCGATCACCATCAGTGTCGGCCGCGCCGTCTCCGGCCCCTGGGTTCTTTGCGAAATCGTCGCCGGCAAAAAAACCGTCTTCATCGGACAGCCCGTTGATCTGACGCTCAGCATTTACATTCGCCAGTTCCAGCAGCCCGGCTTCGGCACGATGAATCTCAATGACATGTGGAAGCTCCAGGATGGCGCGACATCCCTCGGCGTCTTCGCCGACGGAACCGTCGCTCCGCAGGTCCAGCAGGTCAGGCGAAATGACGACTCCGGCGTTCCCCGCGATTTCTATCGCTACGACATCATGACCACCATCTATCCGAACAAGTCCGGACCTCTTGACCTCGGGCGGATCGAGTTCATCTACAACTACCCCGTCCAATTGGGGCGCAATCTCTTCGGCTACAGCGTTGAGCGATCGCGCCAGGTCATCGGCGCGCCGAAGATGCCGGAGATCATCGTCAAATCCATCCCCACCGACGGCCGCCCGCCGGATTTCAGCGGCGCCATCGGCGAATACTCCATCATCACCAGCGCCAAGCCGACCGACGTCCCCGTCGGCGACCCGATCACATTGACCATGCTGGTTCGCGGTCGGGGCTCGCTGGATCGCCTCACCGCGCCCCGGCTTGACCGGGTCGAAAGCCTCACAAAAGACTTCGAGGTTTCCGGCGATGTCCCGGCAGGCGAGATCGTCGGAGACCGTAAGCAGTTTGTCCTCACCATCCGGCCGCTTCGCGAGAGCGTCAAAGCCATTCCGGCCATTCCGTTCAGTTATTTCAATCCGAAGTCGGAACGATTTGAGACGGCTCTGAGTCGACCCATCGCCATTGACGTCCGCCCGGCACAGCGGCTGGCCATGCCCGACTCTGCCCAGGGTGGCGCCTCACCCGGTGCCGGCGTTCTCGCGCCGCTGGTTGAAACGACCGAAGGCTTGCTCGCGAACTTCGACGATCCCGATGAAATCCTCGCGTCCCAGTCAACAAGCCTCGGACCGCTCGCGTGGATCGTCCTGTTGGCGATGCCCGCCGCCTATCTGGTGACATGGTTCGTGCATCGGCGATCCGAAAGATATCGCCACAATCAGGCGCTGCGCCGTCGAAGCATGGCCCTGGCCACCGCAAAAAGGGCGCTCAGCGCAAACGGCGAGCGAGCTTCCGGCGACATCCGCGCGGCACTGCTTGGATACGTGGCGGACTGCTGCAACGTTCCGGCCGGCGGGCTCACCCGAAACGATGCGGTTCGACTGGCCCGGGAGAAAGGTGTTAACGACGACCTCGTCTCACGGCTGGACGAGTCGCTGGAGAATCTCGAATTCGCCCAGTACGGAGGCGGCGTTTTCGCCGTTCAGGATGGAGCGGCCCTTGCATCACAATTGGTCAGCGAACTGGATCGGGCAGGGCTGAGGTGAGACACGTGCGCCGATTTGCCATTTTGTTTTTTGTGGGTGCCATCTGCACATCGATTGCCCCGCGCGCCCTGGGGCAGCAGCAGGGCGCCGAGGCGACAAATCAGCGTGCTGTGCTCCGCAAGGCCCTCGCCGACTTCGAAGCCGCCGTCGCCACGGGACAGCATGGCACGACCGAGGCTCAGTCGCTCTACCATTCCGCGCTCGCAGGGTTCGAGTCGCTCGTCGATGGCGGAGTCCGCAACGGAAGACTCTTCTACAACCTCGCCAACACCTACCTGCGCCTCGGCGATGTCGGCCGGGCGATCCTGAATTACAAGCGCGCATTAAAGCTCATGCCCGGCGACGCACAGATCCAGCGGAACCTGGACTTCGCCCGCAAACGTTGCGAGGTCCGGATCAGAAAGCCGGCGACCAGCGCCATGGTGGAGACACTCTTCTTCTGGCACTTTTCCACTTCGACGGCCGCGCGTTGCCGCATCGCCCTTGCCGCGTACTGTTTGTTCTGGCTATTGGCGCTTGGGTCGCTCTTTTTTCCTCGGCGGATACCCGCGCTGTCGTGGCTCAAGGTAACCACGGCCGCCTTGGCCATCGCCGTCGGCACGAGCGCAATCTGGGATATCCGGCCCTCCGCCCGACGCGAGGGTGTCCTCATTTCAGAGGATATCGTCGTCCGAAAGGGCAACGGAGAGTACTACGACCCGCAATTCGAGAAACCGCTTCCGGCAGGTGTTGAGTTTCAAATGCTGGAACGGCGGCAGGACGTGGACGGGCGGAACTGGTATCGAATTCAGCTCTCCGACGGCAAGGATGGGTGGATTCGGGCGGATCAGGCAGACTTGGTCTGATGTAACGCCCCCGACCATACCCCTCTTTTGTTAAGACTTCCCTGTCAAAGATACTGGGGGCGGATCGCCTCTAAAAGGGTTTGGCCATTGCGGCCCGACCGGATAATATGGAATCGGCGTCCAGACCAATAGGTGCAGATTGACCATTGAGAACAGCAGCACCGATTCCGTGACTAACACTACAAAATCCCATCCATCCTCCCAGGCAGTGGCGGGACCGCTCAGCGGCGGACTTGGGATCATTGTTTTTCTCGCCCTCTTCGGTGCGGCGGGCTACCTGACCTACAAGACGCTTACCACGGCCCCGATTCCCGAAGCTGAACCGATTCCCGGGACCTTCATGTGCATAGAGACGAACAAGGTCTTCGAGTATTCGATGAACGAAGGCGACCATTGGCCCGTCCTTTCCCCCTTCTCTCAAAAGAAGACCGGCTACCCCGTTGAGCGGTGCTTCTGGACACCCGACGGGAAGCGCAAGGAAACACCTGACTTCATCGTTCTCAAGGAGACCCTCGGAAAGAGCGGTGACACCATCTGCTCCGTCTGCGGACGTATCGTCCTGGGTCACAACCCTGTGCCCGACGAGACTGTTCCGCTCGAAACACCAGCATCCGCTCCGGCCGAAGACAAGAAGGCGACCGCCGCGCCGACGACCCAACCTGCCGATTGACGTTCTCGAATGCCTCTCATGCTGAATCCCCGCACCGAGGCGCTATGGGGCGCGCACTGATTCTCGCGTTAGAATATCACCTACCACGGGCTTCAAAGGATCAGATATGGCCTTGATGATGAGCGTTTCGGGGGTCCGCGGGCTGATTGGCGAGACCATGACGCCGGAGCTCGCCGCGAGCATGGGAGCAGCGTTCGGCACGTTTCTCGGCGGCGGCACCGTGGTCCTCGGCATGGACTCCCGGCCGTCCGGCGAGATGGTGAAGGGCGCCGTTAAGAGCGGCTTGCTCGCCGTCGGCTGCAACGTCGTCGAACTTGGCATCGCCACCACGCCCGGCGTCGCCCTGATGGTCAGCGAACTTGGCGCCAAAGGCGGTATCGTCATCACCGCCAGCCATAATCCGATCGTCTGGAACGGCATCAAGTTTCTCGTCGCCCCCGGCCGCGCCCCGTCTTCCAGGACCGCCGAGGATATCTTTTCAATCTATCACTCGAAGCGAACGCGCTACGCCGATGTCGAGAACATCGGCCGAATGGAGCGCGACCTGAGTACCAACGATCGCCATGTTGCCAAGGTGTTGCGCACGCTCGACATGGCCGCCATTCGACGCCGACAGCTCCACGTCGTGCTCGATAGTGTCAACGGTGCAGGCGGTGCCAGTGGTCGGATGCTCTTGGAACGGCTGGATTGCCGGGTCGAGCACATGAACCCCGAGCCGACCGGCCGCTTCGCGCACACGCCGGAACCGACGGCGGAAAACCTCGTCAGCCTGTGCGAAGCGGTCAAAGCCTGCGGCGCGGACATCGGTTTCGCCCAGGACCCGGACGCCGATCGACTGGCCATCGTAGACAACACCGGCCGTTACATCGGCGAAGAGTACACCCTGGCCCTGGCTGCCAAATATGTCTTCGCCAAAACGCCGGGCGCCGCCGCGGCGAATCTCTCGACCTCGCGGATGATCGACGACATCGCCGCGAAGGCGGGCAGCGGCTGCGTCGTTCATCGTACAGCCGTCGGCGAGGCGAACGTGGTCGACGCGATTACGGCTCATCGCTGCGTCATCGGCGGCGAGGGCAATGGCGGTGTGATTGACCCGCGCATTACGCTGGTGAGAGACAGTGTCTCATCAATGGGCATGGTGCTGAGCCTGCTTGCCGAGGATTGGCGGCCGCTCGCCGCGATCGTTGATGAGATGCCGCGATACACGATGATCAAGCAGAAGTACGACCTTTCGCCTCAGCAGACCCGAGACTGGCTCGATCACATCCAGCGAAGCTTCGCCGACCAGAAAATCAGCAGCGTCGACGGCGTACGCATTGATTGGCCCGAGGGCTGGGTGCATGTCCGCCCTTCCAACACCGAACCGATCGCCCGGCTGATTGCCGAAGCAAGGGATGAATCCACCGGCAAGGCGCTGGCCAAACGCGTCGCGGACTTGAGATAGCGGATCATTCAATGGCAGACATTCAATATTGGTTGTTAAAGACCGAGCCGCAGACCTATTCGATCGACGACCTCGCGCGCGATAACCGAACCTGCTGGGACGGCGTGCGAAACTATCAGGCCCGCAACTACATGCGCGATGGCATGAAAGTCGGCGACGGTGTGCTCATCTATCACTCCAGCATCGATCCCGCAGGCGTCGCAGGCATCGCTAAAGTTGCTCGTGACGCGAATCCCGACCACACCGCCCTCGACAAGAAGAACGACCACTACGACCCGAAGGCATCGATGGACAACCCCATCTGGATGATGGTGGATGTCGCGTTCGTCGAGAAGTTTGACGAAATCGTCACCCTGGCCACGCTCAAGAAGACGAAGGGACTGGAAAAGATGCTCGTCCTCCAGCGCGGCCAGCGCCTGTCAGTCATGCCGGTCGAACCGGCGCACTTCGAAATCGTCCGCAAACTGGCGAAGGACCGCGCGTCTTGCGCCGCAGGAGGGAATCAATGAGCGATCAAACCACCACCGTCGCCGACCTGCGGGCGATGATGAAAAAGTTCGTCGACGAGCGCGACTGGAACCAGTTCCACAACCCCAAGAATCTCTCCATGGCCATCGCCATCGAGGCCGCGGAACTTATGGAGCATTTCCAGTGGGCCGAAGGCGGACGCACGCGCGACATCCGCGAGGCGCCCGAGGACTTTCAGCTCGTCCGCGAGGAGCTCTCCGACATTCTCGCTTTCGCCCTCTCCTTCGCGAACGCGCTGGATATCGACATCTCCGAAGCCCTCCGCGAGAAGATGATCAAGAATGCAAAGAAGTACCCGGCCGACGAGTTTCGGGGACGCTTTCGGAGATAGCGTATTCGTCACCTGAAGTGACGGCCGCGCTTGCCTTTACATTCGCCCCCTCTGGCATCGAACATCGCGACGGCCCCGCCCGGGCTTCGCGTATTGCGTCTGTGAATTGAATGGCGCCGGGCAAGAGAAAATCGCTGCTGCCGCGCGTTAACCGGCGATTTCCAAGAGCGGCGCACCCGTCGGAAACAGCCGTCCTTGACGGTTCCAGGCTCTCCTCCTACGGTCATCGGGCTATCGGCGGGCCGTTGCCCCCCACGGATCGCTCGGGTCGGCCTCCGTGCCGGCCGTTATGTTTCGGAGCACATACGCACAATGAATCTTGTTACCGGCGGAACCGGCCTACTGGGCAGTCATATCGTCGAGCAGCTTCGCAAACGCGGACGGCCCTTGCGCGCCCTGGTCCGGCCCACTGCCGACACCACATGGCTTCGCAGTCAGGGCGTCGAGCTCGTTGAGGGCGACCTTTCGGACATGGCGTCCGTCCTCAAGGCCTGCGAAGGCGTCCAATGCGTCTATCACGCCGCGGCCCGCGTCGGTGACTGGGGACCGTGGCCCGACTTTGTGAAGGTCACCATCGAAGGCTCCAAGAACCTCTTCGAAGCGGCGGAGCGAGCCGGGGTTCCCCGGTTGATTCATGTCAGCTCGATCAGCGTCTACGGCCACGTTAACGAAAAGGGTCTCGTGCTCGATGAGACGGCCCCCCTGGGGCAGAAACTCTTCAAGTGGTCCTACTACACCCGGGCAAAAGTCATCGTCGAGGAGGACCTCTGGCGACGTCACAACGCCGGCGGAAAAGTGAAGTACTCCGTTATCCGCCCGAGCTGGCTCTACGGGCCTCGCGATCGAGCCACGATCGCGCGGCTGGTGGCAATGATCCGAAATCGAAAAGCGAAGCTGCTCGGCAGCGGCGATAACCGCCTCAACGTCGTCTATGCCGGAAACGTCGCCGAAGGTTGCATACTCGCCGCGGATAATCCCAGCGCCGTTGGCCAGGCGTACAACTGCAGCAACGACGGCGAGTTGACCCAGCGACAATATTTCAATTTGATCGCCAAGGCGATCGGCGAACCCCCGGTCACCAAGCGAGTGCCGTTCAAAGTGGCCTATCGCGCCGCCTTTCTCATGGAGTGCTTCGGGCACCTGTTCAAGACCAAGAAGCCGCCGCTTGTGACGCGATATGCCGTCTGGCTGATGGGCCGCGACACCTTCTTCTCCGCCGAGAAGGCGCGCAAAGAGTTGGGATGGACCTCAACGGTCGGCTATGAAGAGGGCATCCCCATGACCATTCGCTGGTACGAGGATAACCGGACCGGCCGCGCCGCCACCGGCGGTCGTGCAATCAGCAGTTCACCTCCGGTCCGCGAAATGGCCCATACATAATCAGCGTCGTAGCCACATCTGAGATCGAGCAACCTTCCAGTGGAGCTAAGCATGTTCTTGGAAACGCACATGAGCGGCATCAGGAAATCCAGTCTGCCGGCGTTCGGCTTGGTGCTCGTGCTGTCAGCCGGCTGTCGATTGCATCCGGTCAGCCTCGCCTCCATGGCCATCGGCGATGCCATTAACGATGCCGACGTGAAGAAGCGGCAGGAAAAGCTGTATGACCAGCCCGTCTCCGCTGCCGACGAGATGTTCGGCGATCGCGAAGAGACGCTGGTCTATGCCGACGATGACCGGCGAGAGTTGATTACCTACCCCGTCAAGGGCGACCTCCTGGATTCGCAGAACTGGGTCGTCGAATCGCGAAGTGGCAAGCTCGTCGCGCTGTCGAGGGTCAAGCGAAACATCGACGGAGTCGAAGACGTCATCAAGGCCGCCGCCATCAAGCCCAAAGTCATGGGCAAGTCGCCTAAGAACTGCCGCCGCGATGCCGAATTGGAGGAACCGCTCGCCACGCTGCGCAGCCGCGACTCCGGCGAGGTCATGCGAGTTTACAACATCCGCAACTGGACCAATTCCCGCGGCGCACGCTATTGCGTCTTGCGCTTCGATCGAGAAGACCTCTGCAATGACGTCAAGCTGTTGGGCGTCAGCGCCTCCACCGAGAAAGACCCCGTCGCTGAAGTTTCCGAGTGACCGACCGTCCCTGGGTCGATTCTGAAGTGCAAATAGGCTGACAAGATTGACAGCCGACGGTGGGATTTGAACCCACGACCTCAGCTTTACGAAAGCCGTGCTCTACCGCTGAGCTACGTCGGCGAATGGGCCGGAATATGATCGGTTAGGCGCGCTCTTCCGTCAAGTTGAGAGATGGATTCTCGCCATTGCCTTATGGGGCGATCGGGCAGGTTTCCCCCGCCATCAGCTTCGCGACCATGGCATCGACGTCCGCAAGATCGACGAAATCGTCGGCGTTGACGTCGGCATTGGCGTAGTCGAGTGAGCAAGGGTCGGGCGGTGTGAGGATCGCATCGACCAGCCCCTGAAGGTCCAGACCGTCAAGCAGGCCGTCCTGATTCGTATCGCCGCGGCAGCAATTGCAAACGCTCATGGCCAACAGGGCGTCAATAAACGGCTGAATATCAAGCCCGTTCAGATCGCCATCGGCATTCACGTCGGCGCGGCAGACAGCCGCCGGGGATAGAACAACCATACCGAGCAGGGCGTCCACGAAAATCGGCAGATCGAGTTCCGTCACTGCGCAATCGTTATCAAGGTCGCCGGCGCAACCTCTCGTCAGAAAGAGACAGGAATCCGGCCCGCACAAAGAACCATTGCCCAGGTGAGTGCCGCTCATCATCGCGCAATCTTCCGGCGTCAACAGGACGCACATCCCGTCGCCAAGGCAGCAGGCCCCCTCGCAGGAGAGGTTGAAGAAGTACGCCGAACCGGAGCCCGGCGTCATAACTCCGCCGCCCTCTGCCCCGACGACAATCGAATTACCGCTGATGGCGACCTCGCCGAACATGGCGGAGACAGACGGGTCGTTGGCCGCGATTTTCTGTCGCTGCGTCCAGACGCCCGCCGTGCGAACAAAGACATAAGCCGAGCCCGCCGATGAACCGCCGTCATCATCGCCGGGCGCGCCTACAACAACGGTTTCTCCCTCAAGATCGATCGACATGCCAAACTGATCGCCGGTTGCCCCGTCGTCGGCGGTGAGTTTCTGCTGTTGAGTCCACATACCGCCCGAGCGTGTAAAGACGTACGCCGCACCGCCGCCGGTACTCATCGGGGCGCCGACGACGGCTGTATCTCCGTCGATCGAGACCGACCATCCAAAAGCATTGTCCATGGTCGCATCCGATGCGACCAGTTTCATTTCCTCCGTCCAGACGCCGGCCGATCGGGTAAAGACATAGGCAGCGCCGGCCCCGTTACCGCCGTCATCCTCACCAATGGCGCCGAGGATCGCCGTGTCCCCGCTGATGTCGGCCGACCAACCATGTTGATCGTTTAACTCGGCATCAGAGGCGATGAGCTTCTGTTGCGGTGACCATACGCCCGCCATTCGCGTAAAGACGAACCCTGCGCCTGCCCCAGCGGCTATGCCTGCCGTATCGCCGGGCGCTCCGATCAGCGCGCTGTCGCCGTCGATCGAAACCGCATGCCCGAACAGCTGCACGTTCGTGCCCATGGAGTCGAATAGCTTCTGCTCCGGCATCCAGCCGCCCATCGAGTTCACATACACATAGGCGGCGCCGGAATCCGCAACCGCCCCCGGTCCCCTTGGCGCACCGATGATCGCCGAGTCGGCGTCAAGCGCAGCGGCCTCACCGAACCCGTCGCCAGTTGCGCCATCCACAGGCGTCAGCTTGGCATCCTCGGACCAAACGCCCATTGACCGCAGAAAGACATAAGCGGCGCCGATGCTCACATGATTCGACGCGCCGACCACGGCAACATCGCCATCAATCGCAACGGAATCGCCGAACAATTCGTCCACAGCCGAATCACTGCCCGAGACCTCCATCGGCACATCCACCGTACACGCCCCGCCGGGCGGTGGACAAACAAAGATGCCGCACAGCGTGTTAGGACCTCCGAACACATCACCGACCGCAGCGCAGTCATTCTCAGAAAGGTCCTCGCAGGAGCCATCAACATGGCAGCACGCGCCGAGGCAACTCACGCTCATGCAACCGCCGGGCAAATAGATGCCCCCCAGGCCGTCGCATTGCGCCGGCGTCTGCATGTCGATGCAGCCGGCGTCGCCCATGCAACAGGCCCCCGGCGCTGTCGTCCCGCAAGGCGGAATGAAAGGCATATCCATGCAGCTCAGGCTGTGGGCGAATCTCTGGGTCAACTGCTGACACGCGACGACGCTCACCGCGTCCGTGCATCCCGAAACGGCATCATCGCAGCATGCCCCGGTCTTGTCGGATTCACTTACCGCCGTTAGGGCGAATGACAGGTTTACATTCGCTCCGGGCAGCGGCGCATCAGGACAGGCGGTGATATTGCCGCCAAAGGCCGACCAGAAGGGGAACATCGGATCGAGTGGGAAACCGAACACGGCATCCAGGTCCGTATTCGACTCCGAGAGGCACCAGAAGCTCTGCGGCGGCGCGGCATATCGCGGGACAATCGACAGCCAGTAGCGTGTATTCTTCTGAACGACGATGCTGACCGGAATGTCAATCACGTAGCACGGCCGACAAACGCCGACCAGCGTTTCATTCTGCAGCGAAGAGACGGGAATCTCCAGCGTCCTGATGTATGAGCCCAGCACGCCGCCCGTGTCGGTCGGCTCGCCGGCGGGGAGATTCATCACGCTATCAGGGTAGATCGTGACGAGGACGCTGTTCCAGGTGTTCGTGGGAGAGGCGAGGCCCAGTTGGTCGTCGATGTGAAATGCCGCCCGAATCGTCGTGATGCGGCAATTCGGCTCGGCCGGCATCGGCTCAATGAACGTGAAGTCATCGGCCGCCCCGGCGAGAAACTGCCAAGCGGGCTCGGCCGGGGGCTCACTCAGATGGCTGGAAGGATCGCCGAAGTCATCCAACGGCATTCCATTGTCGAACTCGCACGTGTTCGCGCCGCGCGGCGCCGCGTTTTGAAGTGGGATCGACCAGACCGACGATGGATCGACGCCGCGAGGAAGTGGGTTCGCGCCAGCGCGCGGGGTAGACCTTGCCTGAGGTCCTCTCGGCAAGTCGCCCTGAGTCACCTCGATCGGTGAATCCGCCTGAGCAAATCCGGTCCACGCGATCGTCGCGCAAACCAGCATGGCGGCGTAGCAACGAAGTCCATTGGCAGGAATCGTTGGGTATTTCCGGCGCATTCGCTGATATCCCCGTGCCATGCACTCCTCGGTCAGATCAAGCCCGATTCTCTGATCGGCGAGGGCGTTCTTGTCGATTTCGGAGGTCGATTCTCAGTTCTTCCGCGTGCAGGCCGAGAAGTCCGAACCGTATGGGAGAGACTTAGGGACGGCTGGGGAGCAGGCCTTTTGGGCCCCTTCTCGACGCTCACTTATCATACACCGACGCCACCTGTCTCCCAAATCCAGGCGACCGATAATCCTCAATTTGCTGGCGATTTTCCCGCCGGACAAGCATCCGGCGCAGACCCCGCCGCTTCTTGATCGTCGAATTGGAGCGGTGACCGAAGCTAACGCTGATTTCGGCGTGTGGGCCCCCTTGCGGGGTGCTTGGGGTCGTCTGTTCCCACCGATTCAGGCCGGACGATTGCAGGGCGGTTCGGCTCCGATGGAGGGCGGCGACTCGACCCCTCCCCACTCGAATCCGCGCGCCGAAACAGATTCACGAGAATCCTCAGCAGGCTCGACCCGTGGAAGTAGTTGTCCGGCAGTCGCCAGTGAAGGGTGTATCCATCGGGAATCCGAATCGAGCCGGAGGCTCCCTTGAACAGCGGCTCGATCTTTCGCACCTCGCCGTCAATGGTGAAGATAAGGTCCGGCTCCTTACGAATGATCGACTTGATCTTCCACGCCACGGCGCGGGTCTTGATCTCGGCCAGAGTCAGCAGCGTATCGACCACCTCCGGAAACGCACCAAATGCGTCGCGAAGATCGTCCGCAAGCTGCTCGACTTCATTCGGCTTCTGGCACGCGGCGAATCGTCTGTAGCATTCCATGCGCTGGCGATCCGAAGCGATGTAGCTCTTCGGAATGTACGCCTCTACGTCCAGCTCAAGGTGAACGGCGACCCGATCCGGCACCGACTCGCCTTTCATCCGTCTCACCGACTTCTCCAGTACCTGACAATAAAGCTCGTAACCCACGGCGGCGATATTGCCCGATTGTTCGGGCCCTAGGATGTTCCCCGCGCCGCGGATCTCCAGATCGCGCATGGCGATGCGAAAGCCGGAACCAAGCTCGCTGTATTCCTCGATCGCCTTGAGCCGCTTGGCTGCCGTGCTCGTCAGCGGCCGGTTCGGCGACAGCAGCATGTAGCAATAAGCCCGATGCTTGTATCGCCCGACGCGCCCGCGGAGCTGATGAAGGTCCGCCAGGCCGAACATGTCGGCGCGGTCAATGAACATTGTGTTCGCGTTGGGAATGTCCAATCCCGCCTCGATGATCGAAGTACACACCAGTATGTCCGCCTCGCGGCGCACGAACTTGAACATCACATCTTCGAGTTCGTCGCCTGGCATCTGCCCGTGGCCGATGATGATCCGCGCGTCGGGAACAAGTGACTGGACCTTCGCCGCGATCGACTTGATGGAATGAACGCGGTTGTGGACGAAGTAGGCCTGTCCGTCGCGGTTCAGCTCTCGGATCAGCGACTCGCGGATCATCTCGTCGTTCCAGACGCATACGCTCGTGTTAATCGAGCGCCGGTCCATCGGCGGCGTCGAAAGACTGGATATATCGCGAAGACCGATCATCGCCATGTGCAGCGTGCGCGGAATCGGCGTGGCGGTCAGCGTGAGAACGTCCACCGTCGCGCGCAGATGCTTGAGGCGCTCCTTGTGTTCAACGCCGAATCGCTGTTCCTCATCGACAATGACCAGACCAAGATCGGTAAACCCCACATCCTTGGACAAAATGCGATGCGTGCCGATCAGGATGTCTACCTGCCCCTGTCGGGCAGCCTTGATGATCGCCTTTTGCTCCTTCGCGGATCGGAAGCGGTTCAAACAACCCACGACAAATGGATACTCGGCCATGCGCTCGGTGAACGTGCGGTAGTGCTGCTCGGCAAGAACCGTCGTCGGAACCAGAACGGCGACCTGCTTGCCGAATTCGACAGCCTTGAAAGCCGCTCGGATCGCAAGCTCGGTCTTGCCATATCCGACGTCGCCGCAAAGCAGCCGATCCATCGGTCGGGCACGGACCATGTCGCCCTTGATCTCCCGCAGCGTCGTGACCTGGTCCGGCGTCTCCGTATAGAGAAATGCGTTTTCAAACTCCGTCTGCAAATGCGTATCCTGTGGGAAGGCGATGCCCGGCTGCGATTCGCGGACGGCCTGAATGCGCAGCAGATCATTCGCCAGCTCATCGACGGCCTCCTCCACCTTCGCCTTCGTCGCCTGCCATCGGGTCCCGCCGAGCTTCGAGAGTTGAGGCCTTGCCGCCTTCGCACCGATGTACTTTTGCACGAGGTCGATCTGGGACGCCGGAACGTGCATCACCGCGTCATCCGCGAAACGAAGCGTGAGAAACTCCTCGCTTTTCTTCGAGTCGCCCTTGCGCATGGTCTTCATGCCGGTGAATCGGGCGATCCCGTGAACAACATGCACGACATAGTCACCGTCGCTTAAGTCGAGAAACGTCTCAATGGGCCGCCCGGCGGAGACCTTGCGCAATCGGCGCTTTTGCGTGTAACGACGGAAGACCTCGTGATGCGGAACGGCCACAACACTGCTTGTGCCCTGCTGCTCAGTGCCGAATCCCACCTTCCAGCGAAACCCGGCATGAAGCAGGCCGAGCCGCGTCTCGAACTTCGGCGGCGCCTTGGCGACCAACCCTTCCTTCGCGGCAAGCGCCACGACCTGCTGAGTCAATTCGCCCAGCCGATCGATCTCCCCCTGATTGTCGCAATAGACCTCGATCGGCTCGGCCGCGGCCAACTGCAGGAGCTGCGTCACCGCGTCGGTCGCCTTCGGCTCGAAGGTCGGAAGGCTCTCGCACGCAAATCGAAACGTCAGATCATCGGCCACCGACGCGACGGCAAATCGCGAGAGTTGAATCTGCGAGAAGTCGCCGCACTTTCGCAGCACCGCCTCAATCGGATAGTGACCGACCGGATTACCCAGTCGATCGAGAATCAATTTGGCCGTCTCCACAACCTCCAGCGGCTCGCTGATCGCCACGATGACGTCGTCGCCAAGATAATTCAGAAACGTCGTCGTATCGGAAGGGGCCCCCGATCCCGGATTCGGCGGCAGCGTGATTCGGGCAATATCCATCGTGCGCGAGGATCGCTGCGAACTCACGTCGAACTGCCGAATGGACTCGATCCGATCGCCGAAAAACTCGATCCGCAGCGGGTCCAGGTCCGGACTGTGAAAGACATCGAGAATGCCACCACGCAACGCAAAATCGCCCGGCTCCTCAACCTGATCCAGTCGCTCAAAGCTCCGTTGTGCCAGGAATGTAGCAACCTCCTCGGGATCGCGCACCTCACCGGTCTGAAGGGTCAGTGTGTTGGCATCAAGGCTCTCGGGCGAAGGCGCCGGCTGCATCAGAGCCTGAATCGGAACAACGATGACCGTCGCCGACTCCTCGCGCCGTCGACCGCGCGTGCTTTCCAGCAAATAACTGCACAGACCCGCCCGCTGCGTGTTGATCTCCCCGGCCGCGCTTCCTTCGCCGGGTAGCGTCTCCCAAGCTGGGAACAGCTCGACGGGGCGGCCGAGAATCGTCTCCATGTCATCTCGGGCATCGTCTGCCTGGTCGGGATGGGCGGTCAGGTACACAAGCGGACGACCGGTCCTTTCGCTGAGTAGCGCGGCCGTTACAGGCGCAGCAGATCCCCACAGGCCGTTTGCACCGAGGGGTGTCTTGTTGCCCGTCAGTCGTTTGCAAATCGCCTGGAATGCAGGATCGCCGGAAATCGTGCTTGCAAGAAGCACAGGGAGATTATTGCGGGGAAACGCCGAAACGCAATACAGTCAGCGCACGCATTCGTGGAAATGTGATGGCGAACGAAGCGTCCACACCGTGGATCGTGCGAAGTCACTAAAGGGAGTTAAGGAGTTCTTCCATCTCACCCTTGGCGTGCATTTCTCCACACGACTGGGCCTGTGCAATTCCCCGGTGCAGTTCGGCCTTCGCCGCATCCTCATCCCCCATCGTCAGCAGCGTCTTGGCCTTCTGAAAATAGGCGGCGATATAGTTCGGATCGAACTGCATGACGCGTTCGAACTGAGCAAGGCTCTCATCAAATCGGCTGCTCTTGGCGAGCTCCATCGCCAGGCCGAAATTCAGGAATGCATCTTCCGGTTCCTTCGCAAGCAGACTCTGGAGCTGTTCTAGTCGCGACAATCTTCACCTCGTAATCGTTCGGTATGAGCACCTGCGATGGCTCGCTGCGAATTCAGTCAGACCTGATTGTTGCAGATCGCCGTCTCGCGACAAGGGGCCGTACGCGCATACAGACCAAAAAGAAAGCCGTCTCGCCGCGGGACGCAACGAGACGGCTCAGATACACAAGTAACTTGAAAAGCGATCCGCTTACCGGCCTCTGCGTCGGGCAATCGCCAGAACGCCCAGGGCCAGCAGTGAAAGGCTTCCCGGCTCGGGTACGCCGAGGCGAATGATGGCCTCAACTTCAGTCCCGCCGCCGACAGGCGTCATGCTGACTTCCAGAAAGACGAATCCATCGTCGGCCAAATCCAGGCCCGGGCCGATCGTCGCACTCGCCTCGAAGTCGGTCAGCAGCCAGTCGCCGATCGTGTCATTGTTGGTGTCAATAATGTCGCCGACGCTCAGGAGTCGGATCGAACTCTCAAGTGAGTCTCCAAGACCGTAGAAGAGATGTTCCTGGAGGGTAACCCCGCTGCCCCAGCCCCACATATGCACGACGCCGCCGAGGTTGTTGATGCTCGCCGCGCGGAGGCTCGCTCCGCTTGCAAGGGTGGTGCCGTCCAGCGTGTCCCCCTCGCGAACCTTGATCTCGCCCTTAAATGCGACGAATTCATCGGTCGTGGTCGCACCAGTGGTGTCTCCGGTGAGAATCCAGTCACCCAGGTTATTGATCGCAACGATATCCAGTCCTTCCCAGTTGGTTCCGTCCCCGACCGCCGTTCCTTCTTGCAGTATCAGCGAGCCGTTGCGATATACATGCATATCGTTCGCCGATGATCCCGTCGCCATGTCCAGGACCTGAACCAGGTTCAAACCGTTGTCGGACATCTCAAAATCAAAATTCGACGATCCGGTCTCAACCGTCTTCCCGTCGATCACATCACCGCCGGAAATGACAGCCGTGATGCTCATCGGATCCGTCGGGTCTGTCGCCTTGAACAAGTGGCGGTTCGACGTGCTGCCGCCGGATGTCGCCGACGAGCCGCCGACCCAGTACGCCGTCCCGTCCGGGAGCATCCGCGGCCGACTGTTAAACGAACTGAACCGACCCGGAAGGCTCATGATCGCCTGGCCGCCCGACAGCAGATTTCCGCCGTGTGTCACCACAGCGTCTTCGCCGTTAAACGATGGGCTGTAAATAAACCCACCGCCGTCGCTGACGCCCATCGTCCCTTCGCCGCCCGTTGCACTATCCGGCAACAAGTCGCTGCTGTTGAAAACAAATCCGCTGCTGTGCCACACTCCCCGGGTGTTGTCGTTGAACGATGAGACGAATCCCACCTTGCCGTTTCCATCCGTAAATGGAGAATTCAACGCCGACACGGTGCGACCACCGTGCATATCACCAACCTTCACGATGAGCTGGGCCGGAACCTGCCCCTTCGCGCCATCGCTGTTGGCTGCAAGCAGCCCTGCCGTCAGTGAAAGACTTAACACGACTTTGCGCATTGTCGAACTCCCTTCCGAGCCAATTCGACTCAAGAATTCACATTCTGAAATGGAGATGGGTTCGAAGTGGTACCTTCCTCCACTGTCGGCAACCCGGCATTCCGCGCCCAGCGGAATGTTAACGTTAATAATAAGAGATTATCAGGGGCTAAGTCAATCCTGTCGGCGACAATTCACATTGCCGAACCTCAGAGCGTCTCGACTGTGATATGCTGATTCGCGTAAATGTTGATCTGACCGGCAATTCGCAGCGCCGCCTCCGTGATCTCCCGAGCTGAAAGCTTCGTATGGGCCACCAGCGCCCGCGATGCGGACAAGGCACAAGTCCCCCCGCTCCCAATCGCCAGGATGCCGTCGGTCGGCTCAATCACGTCGCCGTTGCCGCCGATGATCAGGCTCGTTTGGCTGTCCGCAACCGCCAACAGGCTCTCCAGCCGCCGCAGCACTCGATCAGTCCGCCAATCCTTGGCAAGCTCAATCGCCGCTCGCTTTGTATTTCCCTTGAACTCGTCCAGCTTGCGTTCAAACCGCTCGAGAAGCGCGAAGGCGTCCGCCGCCGATCCGGCGAACCCCGCCAATACCTGCCCCTTAAAAAGCGTACGAATCTTCACCGCGTCCGACTTGAGGATCGAATCCCCCAGCGTGACCTGGCCGTCTCCACCCATGGCGACGGTCCCATCGCGGCGCACCGAAAGTATCGTCGTCGACCGAATTCGCCCGCTGTCATTTGTCATTATTTGTGACCTCATGCCCGCTACAGTGTATATCATTTCTGGAAGTCGTTCACCTATCGTCAGGATGGGAGCCCGCCTCATGCCGCATGCCCGTTCGCTCAGAATCCTGCGCTCGTCAGCAACCATGATGCTGGCAATCCTCTCCGCATGCGCCGGCCCCAATGCCGGATCATCACCAGTGACATCCCAGGCGCCTGCCCGCAGGCCCACAGACACGCACGCGGTGGACAATGACGCTTCCACAATCTCCGATCCTTTATCAGACCCCGTTCAGCCATCGCCCCCCGCCGTTCAAAGCGCCGACACCTACGATCAACCACCTGAGATAGCGCGCGACAAACCTTCGCCGGCAACTGCCGCCCGCTCACCCCAATCCTCCGTCGCATCATCGAAGGTCGATCCCGCAAAACCGCAGGCCGACGCGCAGCCTCCTCTCCCCAGCAAGACGCGCTCACCTCCCGTCCCTTGGGTTGCTTCCCACGACCCATTCGATCCGTCCGAAGAAATCTCCCTCAGCGGCAAATGGACCGGCGGCCGCCGGCTGGAGCTTCACACCGACAACGTGCGCCGTCTGACGCTCGATCTCTACGATTTACCAGTCGGCGCTCCCACTTCCGGCCCGTGGAACTTGCAAATCGACCGCCAAGGCATTGAGATATCAGGCAGGCGAGGCAAGGTCATTGATCTGGTGCGATCCACCAATGGTGTTTGGTCCGTCGATACGGAAAAGTCACCGGTCAGGAGGTAGTCCGATGTCTTCCCGCCTTCTCGTAGCCATCCTCCTGCTGTGTTTCTCCTCCCCGCTCCTTTCCGCTCCCCCAAAGTCCGACGACCGCGATCCAAAGCGTTCAACAAAATCTGTCAAGAAGAAACCACCGCGCGGCCTCGCCTTCAAAACCCTTCGCACGGTCGTCAAGAATGCCGTCTTCAAGGATATGACCTTTGAAGAGTTCACCGAGTGGCTGGCCCGACAGGGAAACGCGAACGTCATCGTCCGGTGGAAGGTCATCGAAGACGCCGGCATCGACGTCGACAAGCTCATCAACATCAAGCTTCACGACGTCACCGTCCGACAGATCATTGAGCTCGTCTTCGAGGACCTCGCCGCCGAACTGGACAAGGTCGAGCTCGCCGCCAAGGCCGACGACAACACGATCATCATCTCCACCAAGCGCGATCTCTACAAAGACCTTGTCACCCGCACCTACGACATTCAGGACCTGCTCATCGTCGTGCCCGACTTCGCCGCCCGAGATGCCGGAACTCCGACCGGCGGCGGCACCCCAGGCGCCGGTTTGTCGTCCGGCCGACCGTCCCTTGAACTCAAGACAGGCACCCCCGAAGAGCTCGCCGCAAGCCTCATCAACATCATCACCACCCAGATCGAGCCCGAGTCCTGGGCGATCAACGGCGGCAAGGGAACCATCGCCTACTTCAAGGGCAGGCTCGTCATCCGAAACAACCTCATCGTCCACGAACTCATCGGCGGCCCGAACGATAAGAAGCCCGCCCGAAAGCCGTAGCGTCCGGCGCCCCTGCCGGACGCATGCCGCCATCGACGCCCGTCCTACGCGCCAAGCCCCAATGCCCCCGCCGCCGCCTCCGGTGTCACCCCCATGACCCTGATTCGCTTGTTCGGCGAAGTTTCCCCTTTGACGATCTGTACCGCCTTCTCGCCGATGCCGAGCGCCTTCGCGATCAGCTTCACCACGGCCGCGTTGGCCTTCCCCTTCTCCGGCGGCGCGGCCACCTGCACTTTCAGCGCCGAGCCCAACCGCCCGACGACCCGGCTGCGCGAAGCGCCCGGAACGACCTTCAGATCGATCTCAACACCCCCCGCGATTTGCCGAATGCACTCTTTTGCGTTCACGCGGCCCACGCCTTCATCCGATGGACCATTGGGGGCGACGCTGTTTGAGAAACGGCCCCGCTCCACTACAATCCCCAGTGCGATCCTATGCGATCGCTATCCCGGGGGCGAATTGGCTTCGACCGGGCAAGTTGAGGAGATGTGTGGCGTGCCGAGGTTGTCAGGCGGCCTCGTTAAACACCTGGCGAAAATTTTACGTGCCAACCCTCAGTTGAGCATGGCAGCCTAAAACGGCTACCCGTCAATCCGCCAACGCCTGCTAGGCGGGGCGACGGTAATCAGCAGGCTGGCCGGTTCGTGCTGCTCGGCCGCGAACCGGCGAGACACTGTCGAGCTGGATGCTTCGGAAGCCTGTCGATTGGCGTCCAGAGCATCGACAACAAACAATCGACTACGCACGTAGAGGCCGTTTCCAAAGTGCTTCGGGACGTGGGTTCGATTCCCACCGCCTCCATTTTCCTTGGTTCCACGATGGCGACAACGCGAGCGTCCGACGCGGCTGCACAGGCGCTTCCGGTGGTAGCGAATTCATGGATCGCAAGCGCGGCTATGCCTACGATCCCATCGGCAATCGCAAGACCAGTAGCGCCTGGGGTGGCGAGCCCGTTGCTGAAAACGTGACCACCTACACGGCGAACAACGTAAACCAGTACACCGCCACGGCCAGCCCGGCCGAGTCGTTCACCTACGATGCCGACGCCAACATGCTCGGCGACGGCCAGTGGACCTACGTCTGGGACAAGGCCAATCGGCTGGCCGAGGCCAAGCCGGTGACACCGGCTGAAGGCAGCAGGAAGCTCGTCTTCGAGCACGATTACATGGACCGCCGCATCCGCAAGAAGGTGTTTACCTATACGTCCGGTGCCTGGCCGACGACGCCGACCAGTGACACACGCTACGTCTATGACGGCTGGAACCTCATCCTGGAGTTGGACGCTTTGAACAGCAACGCCGTCCAGCGCAAGTTCACCTGGGGGCTGGACCTCTCCGGCACGCGCCAGGGGGCCGGCGGCATAGGCGGGCTTCTGGCCGTCGAGGACCACTCGGGTGGTACGGGCGTCCCGCCCGTCTCCTACCTCTACTTCCACGACGCCAACGGCAACGTCGGTCAGCTCATCGACTGGCGGCCGATCGCCGACTGGCAGAGCCTCGGCCTGTCCAGCGCCAACGACTGGCACGCCTCGCGCCTTGTTGCTCGCTACGAGTACGACGCCTACGGCAACAGCCTGCTCGACCCAACGAATGCGAGCGTCAGTGGCGCGTACGCAGCGGCGAACCCGTTCCGCTTCAGCACGAAGTACTGCGAGGGCGACCTCGATGCCTCTACGACGAACGATGACCTGTACTACTACGGCTACCGCTACTACCGACCGGATGTCGGGCGGTGGGTGAGTCGAGATCCAAGGACCGAGAAAGGTGATAATGGTTTATTTCGCTTCTTGCGAAACGCACCTCAGCAATTCATTGACCCCACAGGACGAACACCACTCTCCGCATCGCCATCATCTCAGCCGACGACAATGCCTACAGCCTCCTCTTCAAAGACACCTTGGAACATCAAGGTTGGAGGTAGTTGCGAATTCAGGGACAAAACACCGAATACTTTTACAAATATCAAGGCAATGGCAGCCAAGGCCTGTTCATGTGCTGAAAAGGTTGCAAAGTTCTTTTCGAATCCCAACACACCTCGAAATGCAGCGCAAACCTCCGCGAATACTTATCCCCTTGGTTTATGGGCAACAGGTAACCACACAGCGGACGAATTGAATGAACTCTCTCAACGGCTCTCAGAAGCCTTTCAGGGCACTCGAGATCAGTGTGAAGACGGAGTGTTTATTGAGTGTCCATGTAATTGCAAAGAAGGAGTAGTTGCTTTCAAAAATGGCGGCGCTCTGGGGATGGCTGAGTTCGTTGTATATGGTGCCCCAGTCATTAATCTCTGCCCAGTATTTTTTCACGAAAAGAGAGGATACGAAACGCTTCTGCACGAACTGACGCATGTCGGCGCTGGCTCGGATGATGATTCGGATCCGTCAGACATCTTGAATCTCGCCAAGAATGCGCATAATTTGGAGCAGATTGGAAAGTCGATTTGCAATATCGCAGATGGTTACATTGGCGCGAGCTCAGGCGGTTGACAAGTAATCTGCTCGTTGGGAGCAAATGGACATTGGCCAGTTTATGGAACTGTCAGTGAAACTCGAAAATTCACTTTGGCTAGGCTTTAGGTATTGTATCTCGGTTCTTCTCCTATTTTTAATAATCGGAGGATGTAGGAGACATGAGAATCGTCCTGAAGGCAGGACACGAGCTGAATTGCATGTAATTCAGGTATCCCTTGAAGTCATTGCGTATTCGAAGACCCAGGGGTTTTCCCCAAAGGACTACAAAGAGTTGCATGAGTATCTCAAAGATAATAAATTTCTATCGGACGATAAAACGCCTGGGTTGCGTGACAACTGGGGAACCGAGTATCGATTAATTTGGGCAGAGTCCGATCAACGCCGTGTTCTGGAGGTCTCCTCTGCTGGGGCGGATCGTCGTTTCGGAACAAGAGATGATCTCGCGACGAAGGTACCGTTTCAATGAGAATAACCACGTAATGAACCTATTGTTCTTCTTGAAACAGAAGACCCGGGATTACGTTGGACGTGGGATGCTAATGGAGGGGATCGCCATGAAAGAATCGCACAAAGCATCATGGAGAATTCGCGGAGGCCCGTTCCTCGCGATAACGGCACTTGTCGCGCTCGTGCTGCCCCCTCTAATTGCCTCGGCCGCGCCGACGCCGATCTTCATGGGCCTTGGCACGACCTCGACCTGCCGGATTCCATCCGTCACCTTCAGCGGCTCCACCGTCGTCGGCCGCTGCCAAAAAAAACCGGCATCTGCCAGTTCATCGCCATCCGCTGGATCGAGGATCAAGGCAATGTAGCCCTGGGCAATTTCAATAGGGGGCAAGTGAAGAGCACAACTTCTGGGGCTCCGATCGGCTCGCAAGAGCGGGATACGCTGAAAACCTGCATTGGCCCCTGGGTGCCACTACGAATGCGGATTAGCGGGCTATTCTGGACTTCCCTCGATTGAAAATGGCGACTGCGAGCCAGTACAATGGATGCCAAGGAAATGCTACTGTCACCCGGACCGTGAATAGTGGGGATCACCATGAATAAGCCGCCTTTGACGCCTCAGAAAAATCGCCGCCGCCTGCCATGCGCGATAACGGCGCTGGCCGCGCTCGCGTCAACGGCTGCCATCGCCTCCGCCGCGCCGACGCCCAGCTTCATGGGCCTCGGCACCACCTCGACCTGCCGGTTTCCCACCCTCGCGGCGGATGTTTCAGCCGATGGTTCGGTCGTCGTCGGCCGCTGCCAGAACAACACCGGCAACGGCGCATTCGAGGCATTTCGTTGGACTGGAGCAACGGGTCTCATCACGTTGGGCGATCTTCCGGGTGGTGGATACAGCAGTCAATCGCTAGGAGTATCCGCCGATGGTTCGGTCGTCGTGGGGACCGGGCGATCCTCTGAATCAGGTAGTTCAAACGTTGCGACTCGTTGGACGCAGGATTCGGGATTGATGAGTCTCGGCGTCCTACCGGGCGGGCAGTACTCTAGCTCTGCTTCCACCATTTCGGACGATGGTTCTGTCATTGTCGGATTCAGTTCCTCTAGCCTCAATGATCAGGCATATCGGTGGACCGCTCAGGAAGGAATGGTTGGACTTGGAGCATCCAGATCCTACGCTAGGGGTGTGTCCGCAGACGGAAGCGTGATTGTTGGCGAAGTAGGTTCGCTAATACGACCATTTCGTTGGACATCGCAGAATGGACTCGTAAATCTGGGGTTGCCGCCCGGTGGAGCGAACGAAGCGAGTGCTCAGGACGTTTCCAATGACGGCAATACGATTGTCGGCTACGGAGTTAAACCCAGTGGAGACTCATATGCCTTTTTATGGCGCGAAGACGGCGGTTTTCAGAATTTGGGGTCATTACTAGGCGACACCATTAGTCTGGCCCGGGAAGTTTCTGGCGACGGGAGCCGTATCGTCGGCTATAGCCGCCGCGCCGATTTCCGGGCCGTCCTCTGGGACGGAGCAAACGGTATTCGGGACTTACGGCAGATGCTCATCGACGATTTCGGCCTGAATCTCACCGGCTGGCTACTTACCGATGCATTCGCAATTTCATCCGACGGCAACACCATCGTCGGAGTAGGCATTAACCCGCAAGGCGAGCAGGAAGCCTTCCGCGCCGTCATCCCCGAACCCTGCACCGCCGCCTTCGCCCTCGCGGCAATAGCAATACTCCGCCCACGCCGCCGTTCACACCCGTCCCGACTCTAATGGGCTGCGCTCCTGATTGAGTCTACTGAAGTCCGCACTTGAAGGTCAAAAACGCGGATTCCGGCCAGGAAAAGTTCTACTGGCGTCCCAGTGTCTCCAGTTATTGGGACGAGTGTTTCGTCAGACAATACATCGAACGGTTCCTGCAGACGAGCCTACGACTACGATTCCATCGGCGATGGGCCTATGTAGCTCCTCGATCCTGAGTAGCCGTCCGGAAAAAGTTTATCCGAATCGTCTCCAAGGTTTGTGAGGCAAGTCCTGCTAAGTCACAACCCGGTTTTGCTCGACGACATGGCTGACGTCAGTCTCACTGATTCCCAGTTTGGCCGCGACCATTCCGATGTCGCCGTCAAAGTGAGCGAATGCCGCAATAATCAGATGACGCTGAATCTCAGCGATCGACGGACAATCTCCATCGAAGTCAACGATGATCGACGCCGATTGTGGAAGGTCGCATCGGAATACGGCGGGCGACCTCAGTGGGATTTCAGCTATGTGCTTGAGTTTAATCGATTCATGGTCGCTCACCATGATCGCCCGTTCCATCGCATGGGAGAGTTCCCTTGCGTTTCCGGGCCAGTCGTAGGAAGACATCCCGTCCATCGCCTCCGCCTCAATCCGTGGCACATCAATGCCTGACCGCCTTGCATGAATCGAGAGGAATCGCTCCGCCAACGGCGCGATATCGTCGCGGCGATCTCGAAGCGGCGGAATGTGAATGACGGTTTGCAGGATCCGATGATAGAACTCGGGGATCAGGCGCCCGCCGGCGAGTTCCGTGGCAAGGTCCCGGCTGCTGGAAACCACGAACTGCAAATCGATCTTCGTGTGGGGGAGATCGCTCCTTGTAACCTCCGCTTGTCCGCTTTCGAGCAGCGCAAGTAACCGAGACTGAACTCGCTTGGAGAGACCGGTTATCTCTTCCAGAAAGACGGTACCGCCCTCTGCAAGTTCGACAATTCCCTTTCTCAGCTCCTGCTCGTGTTCAGAACTGTTGTCTATTCCGAATAGTACCCTTTCGATCTCCTCTGGACTGGACGCCATACAATGGGTCGAAAGGAAGGGCCCGTCCCGGCGAGGACATTCGTTGTGTATCGCGTGAGCCAGTTGCGACTTGCCTGTTCCGGTTTCTCCGGTGATCAAAATAACCGGCGGATCCTTGGCGGACATGACGGGCGAGGCGAGTAGCTGACGAACGCGGTGCTTGATCTCACGAATCGCCGGGGAAACTCCCACGAACTCATCGAGTGAACCGGTGCGACGCTCAACGGCGTTTGCATATTTCACTCGCTCCATCGCGCGACTATGGCTGACCGCCCGGTTGACCAGATAGACAAGTTCTCGCAACTCGATGGGCTTATTGAGATAGTCGTATGCGCCTTCGCGGATGGCCTCCATCGCCGTCTGGTTAGTGCCGACGGCTGTCATGATGACGACCAGCGTCCTCGGCGCGGCCGCCCGAACGCGGCGGAGCAATTCAAGCCCGTCCATCCCGGGCAGCCTGAGATCGCTGAGGATGAGATCTGGTGCGAGCAGGACGGCGAGTTCGACTGCCGATTCGGCGGAGCCAGCGTCGTACAGATCGTGCCCTTCGGCGCGCAGTCGGTCGACAATGTTCTTGCGGAGGATGTTCTCGTCCTCGACGACCAAAATGCGTGCCATGGATTCGCTCCCTACGCGAGCTGTTGGATCGACTGCCGTCCATTGTCGGCCGGGTCGCAGCGTCGCGGCGTTTCTGCATGCGTATGCCGCGGCAACGTAACACGAAAAGTCGCGCCGGACTCTGGCGCCGGTTCGAATTCCAGCGATCCGCCCATAGATTTGACGATTCGTCGCGCCCAGGCGAGGCCGACGCCGGAACCTCCGTCCTTAGTCGTGAAGAACAAATCGAAGATGTGTTTCGCCGTTCCCTGCGGGACACCGGGGCCGGAATCGCGAACGACGACGACGACGTGCTCCGACGTATCGTGGGCATGGACCTCGACTCGCCCGCCCGGCGGCGTGTGGTCGAGGGCGTTGGCGAGCAACTCAAGAATCACCGACGCGAGTTCATCGCGATCTGCATCCACGACCAGTTCATCGTGTCCAAGCCTGCAATCGAGCGTGATCTCGCGCTCCGCGAACCGGGAGGATAGCTCGGCGGCGATTTCCTCGACCACGCCGTTCACACTAACTGCCCCTCGATGCGGTTCGGGGGCACGGGCAAAATTCAGCAGACGACGGACACGATGGCTTAGCCGCGTACACTCCGTGAGCACATCCTCCGCGCGATCGCGCGTGTCCGCATCCATGGTGCCCAGGTCAAGCATCAGTTCAGATGAACTGCGGATGGCTGCGAGGGGATTTTGGATGCCATGGGCCACGCCGGTGCAGAGTTCGCCGATGACGGCTAATCGCTCTCTCCGTTCTTCCTCGACACGCAGCCGTTCAGTTTGAAGCGCAGCGTCCGTCTGTTGCAGCCTGCGCGTGTACCAAATCATGCCGACCAGCGCTCCGACCAGGCCGAGGGCCAGGACGATTTCAGCGGTCCACTGGGCGGCGAGAAGACCGGCGTGTTCGAGATGCCGTTCCGCCGCCTCCGACAACAGAGCTTCCTGTTGTCCGGCCAGGAGACGCGCCGCTCTGCGACGATGGCGATCAACCGTGGCCACGGCGCCGGGAAGATTCGAAATCGCTCTGTCGTCTCCGTTCTCGAAAAATGCAAACACGACTTCCTGTGCGTCACGTAACCGGCCGACTTCGTTCCAGAATTCCGTCATCCGCTTGTGAGACAGGCGCGATCGCGCTTTGATATCCCCGAGATCGACCTGAAATCGCCTCCACCGGACTCGCTCACCGGCCACGTCGCCTGACTTACAAACATCCATCGCCGGAGCGCTGAGCTGCATGACCGCCTCGCCGAGGGCGGTCAGGTCCCGCTCGCGCGCGTCGAAGACGGCCGTTTCATCGAGGAGACTCTGGAAGCTTCCCAGCGTTCGGTAGTGCAGCCAGAGACCGGTGGCGATCACGACGGCGTCGACCGTCGCCAACAGAAAACACGCGTGATGCCACCGGAATCTCCGCACGATACTCCCACTGCCTCGCTACGAGGGTGACTGCGCTGCTATTGTCCCAGAAGCCCTGCCGCAGGCCCGACCTGAACGCTTGTGCCGACTTCCAGTTCCGTGGGAAGGTTGTTCGGCCAGGGAAGATGACCCGGCTCGATGTGCGTATCGAACTCAAGCTCGCCCTGACCGAGCGCACCGATTGTGAGTTGTCCGATGAAGATGCCGCCCACAGACACGTCGTGCATGCCGCCGATGGTCGCATCCTCCAATTCAACGCTCAGTCTTCGCCGCGATCCTTCCTTGCGGTATTCGGCGTCCCCGTGTGCCGCGGTTGAGCCTGTCAACTCGGCATTGATGCGGAGGCTGTTGTTGGCGCCGCCGTTGTCGTCGATGCCGTTGGATTCGGCGTCATCGTCGATGCCGTTGGAATTTGCGTCGTCCAGGCCGTCGGAGTTCGCGTCATCCACTCCATTTGTGCCGATGTCATCGCCCCCAGCCCCGCCGGGTTGGAATACGACATTGATCAGCGCGTTGAGGTCGCAGCCGTTGGATTGTCCGAGCAGCCCGATCGAGCAGACCGAAATGGCCGCCCACATGGTCATGGTGTTCACACTCGACATTTTCTCATTCCTTTTTGCAAATAGTCTCGATTAACTTCACGGCATTACGCGCGGTGAAAATACCCCACACTTCGAACCCGTCCGCCATCCGGCGACGAGAATCATGGCGGTCATGGCTTGCACTTGCCGCAAGGGGCAAGACCCTTATCAAAGGCCGCGGCTGTTCCAGTCAGTTCAACGCGACCCTCGCTTGACTCGGCAAGTTTGCCGCAGTCCGGCCGATGAAACGTGCCGCGGTCTGGTTCGCCGATGACGGCCCCCTCAGCAGACGGCGAGACCGACCGCCAAATCCCGAGCTGGTTGATCTGCGCTTCACGTTGCGCGGCAAGCAGTTGTTCTTCGAATTGTCGCTCGCCGGCACGAAGCTTCACAAACGCCAATCCGTCACGCACGAGGCGCTCGTTGATGAACGTGTCGTTGGCATAGATGTATGCGTGAGTACGTCCCTTCTCATTGACGACGTGTTCATCGAATCGCAGACGCACGCCCTCATCCTCAATCCACTTGTTCAGCACCTCGCGCGATTTTTCCGCATTGGGCTCGTCGTCGTATGGCAACCGGATACCGGCGAATTCGACATCCCGTCCATCCTTGAGCTTGAGCCGATCACCGCTCAACCGCCGGACTTCGCCGCCGGCCGCGCGATGATTGATCTTTGGTGACCCCACTATGCCCTGGACGCCGAAGGACACGGCCAACGCGGCGAGTGCGAGTATGGCGGCGCCGCCGACCCAGACCTTGGGACCGCTGAAGATCGACTCCGCTCTGACCCGCGAGAATTCGCTTTGCCTGGCCATCAGTTCACTCCCGAGCATCCAATTTCTTCCAAATTTGCATCATGGTTGGGTTATCGATGAGCGAAGTCGGAAGTGTCATTTCGTTATCAATGAGCCGCTCGAATGCCTGAACGAAGCGAGCATGACCGTCGGCGTACACGACGTTAACGCCGTTTTTGTGGCCCTTCTCGGAGATGTAGTCCGGCACATGGAGGAGGTCCGCGTAAAGCGCGGTTGCGGCGGGAAGCTGCGTGACGTCCAATCCGGTGATCATCGGGCGACGACCATATCCGGCTCGCGTATCGAGCAATTCCTGAATGGGCCAGGGGTTCACGTACGTCTTGAATTGATGATGGGGCGATGTTTGCACGGGGCAGAAAAGAACCTGCATGTCAGGGATGAGATTCTTCAGGACGAAGGGGCCAAAGTTGTGATCCAGGTCGCGTCCATCCCAGATGATGTAGTTGTACTGCCAGTGTCCGTCCGAGGGTTCATTGTTGAGGGACGGAAAGAACTTGTCTGATTGGAGATAGTAAAATGCGGCGTTTCCGACCTCTCTGAGGCGAACTGCGCACGTGGTTCGACGACCGGCCTGTCGGGCACCGGCCAGGACAGGGAGCAAAATGCCGATCAGGGTGGCAATGATGCTGACGACGATGAGCAGTTCGATCAGCGTAAATGCGTTGCCCCGAATGAAGCACTGGGCATCGCAAGATCGACGGCGACACGGAGTCTTAGGAAGTGGATTCATGATAAGCACCTCAATTCACTGGGAAAGCCTGCATCGCGCAAGTGCGCAAGCAGGCGTATGGGTGATGTCCGGCGAAATGCGTCGGCGATGTCGTGCAGCCGCTGGGCCGGGCGTCTCATACCCGTTCTCATCCCATGAATAATTCCGACCCTGAGCATCGAACTGACAAGGTAGAAGCGCAACCGCGCGGCATTGATGGCTGCGGACCGACGAATTCTTTTTCGAGTCGTCCAGCTTCGTTCATAGCTGTCGAGAAGGGCGGCCGCCGCCTCGATCCACATCGCCTTGGATCGTCCGTCACGGACTGAATCCCAGATCAGGTGCCCGATGAAGTTGCCGACATCCTGCTCCCGGTCGCCACGGGCGGCCGTGTCAAAATCGACAATCGCCCATCCCTGACGGGTCTGTAGGAGTTGGCTGTCGTAAAAGTCGCGATGAATAAGGGCGCCTGAGGATCGCGGCAGTCGATGTCGCCATTTACGCACGTCAATCCAGATGCGATTGGCTTGGGCATTCATCCGGCCTGCGAGTGATCCCAGTTCCACCCAGCGCGCTGTCGCCTTAAGTTCGTCGGTAGGTGTGAACGCGGAGAGCTTGCCCGGTGAAAGGTCATGGAGCGTTGCGAGAACATTGCCGGCTGCCTGGGCAAGTTGAACCGGGCTGGACGACCGACCGTCGCGCGACTCGGGCGGAACGACCCCCTCGAAGACGACCATGTTCCAATCGCGCCAGACCGTGAGCACACTGGGAATTGTGAGCTCCGCACCGCCTCGCCGAGCCAGGTCACTGCGTGCCTGACGAATGATCTGGGGCGTCCTTATCGCCTGTCCGTCGCGGTAGATCTTTCCGACGACGAAGGGGCTATCGGGCGCTCCCTTGCGACGATATCGAAGAACACATCGACGGCGCGGTCGGTAGTTCAGGCAATCACATTCCCAGGCATTTGCCTTGCCCAGAATTCTGCCGACGACTCCACCAGCCAGTCGATCCCTCAGGCGAGTTCCGGAAGCTGCCTCGGCGATGTTGCTTAACGATCCGTCTTGATCCGGCGTATTAAGAACAACATCGGTGCCTTCGACACGGCAGCACAGATTGAGAAATGGAAACGGACCGGACTTCGCTAGGCGAATGCCACTCTTCGAATCTCCAAGAGATGGCGATCGCGATACCGCGTAGATGCTCCCCGATACGGGTGAACCCGGTCGCTTTCCCTCAATACAAATGTCCCATTGCACCCCGACCCCGCCGCCTTTCGATGGGAAGACGCGCGCGACTGACAGGCTCGTCGGCGACATGCCCGCGGGCCAGCATACCACCTGATTCAGGAGGCGCTGTGCTTCGGTGGGATCGATCAGGCGGCGAATGAGCCGTGACTGACTTTGATCAACAGGTTTTTCAAGAACGGCTGTCATCGTTGCTCATTCGGTCCAATCTGCCCCGCCTGAGTAAATCTCCGAAGCTCTTTCAAGTTGGCGACTTGAAGCGCCTCTCCAGCCGGGTCGAAGATGCCTGAGCAATCCCCATGCCCGAAGAATGATCGCATGGGTTGCCCACCATCGCGCGGAGCGTGTGTTGAAGACGCCTCCGGCACTTCGCCATGCTGAGACGCAGTTCGCGGCGATGTCATCCGATGATGCACTGCCGCGTGTAAGTCGTGTCCCGTACTCGATTTCCGCCGCGAGGTTCGTAATGTCCTGCGTTGGATCTCCCAGTCCGCAGGCATCCCAGTCGACGACAAAAAGTAGTTCATTTTTCTGAATGACCTGGCCCGCGTGCATGTCGCCGTGCACCAGTGCATCGACTTGCGGCGCGGCAGGCTGTGTCCTGGCCCAGAGGTCGAGTGTGCGTGAGCTCCCAGGAGTCGGAGACAGAACGGAAAAGAGGTCGGAGAGCATGGACTGCGGTTCGAGGCGAACACCTCGGGCAGGCACGGACGCAAGATTGATCTTCAACCGTGAAAGCGAAGCCAGCTTCCGGCAGGCATCCGCAATCTCCTGACCCGAAGCGCAGGAGATTGCGTCGCGCAGCATCCGACCTCTGATGAATTCTGTTGCCAACAGATGGTGCCTTGATACAGCGCCCAGCGATTCGGGCACGGCCAGGCCGCAATCGGCGTCGTTCAAAACCGTCGCAAGCTGGCGTAATACCTCAGCCTGATCCTCGGCGTTGTTTCGGCGAGAGATACGAACATACGCCCGACACCACCTTGTCGCGATCTTCGACTCCCACTCGCCCTTTAATCTGCACACGAGACGAGACTCGGGAACGTACTTGATCGGTGAGCAGCGCCAGCTTTCCGGCGTGAAGCGCCCTTCGCCGTACTTTCGTGCAAACCATTTGGCCGAAGCCTCCATCAGCCAGTCATCGCGTCGCATGGCCCGAACCTGACGCAGACGGCGATCCCTGGGATACCGAAAGAGGTCGAACGAATCGCCGCCCGACTCCACTCGAATCGCCGATGCATGCGTTCGCACTTCCGCAGGCCATCGGGCATAGACGATTTCAGGCCGATCGTTCCCGCGGACGGTCAGGGCATAGGCGATTCGGCACGCGCGCCCCGGTTGGTAAACCGCCTCCGTGAGAGAGCAATCGCTGTAGTCTGTAGACTCCTGCGTGCCGAGATCGGCAACGGCCGTCCTAACGTGCTCGATCATCTGGTCCGGTTGAGCGCACCGCGACAATCCGGGCATTGCCGGATCATCAGGGATGTCGACACTCTGCCGAATCGTGCCCGCACTCATAGCGCCGCCCCTTCGATACGAGGTAACTCGTTGCCGATGCCGAACAACTCACGGTAGACGCCTGCGGACTGCGCCAGATCCTGTGCTTGGCCGCTCTGAACGATGCGACCCCCGCTGAGAACGACGATTCTGTCCACGTCCGCGAGGGGGCGCGCTCCGTGGGAAATGAGGATCGTCGTCCGATCCCGCATTGCCCTGCGCAGGGATGCGCGAATGCGCATCTCGGTCTGTCCATCGAGTCCCGTCGTCGGCTCATCGAAGATGAGGATTCTTCCGCCGCGGAGTACTGCTCGCGCCAGGGCGATGAGCTGTCGCTGGCCTCCGGATAAGGTGATGCCGCGCTCGCCGACGGGCGTCTTGTACCCTTTCGGAAGCGAGGTGAGCCAGTCATCGAGGTCGAGTGCGGCAGCGGCGGCGCGGACGTCATCCAGGGTTGCGCCGGCCCGGCCCATCGCGATGTTTTCTTCAATCGTGGTGCCGAAGAGAACCGTCTCTTGTTGAACGACGCTGATCTGCCCTCTGAGCGATTCAAGCGTGAATTCTCGGATATCGCGACCGTCGATTCGAACCGCGCCGCTTGTCGGGTCATAAAAACGCAGCAGCAATTTGACCAACGTCGACTTTCCCGCGCCGGTCGGGCCGACCAGCGCCACGCGCTGCCCCGGCAAGATGTCGAGAGAGATGTCACGAAGGGTCTGTCGGCCCTTGGCGTACTCAAAGGCGAGGTTGTCGTAGGTAACACGACCGCTGAATGCCGGAGCCGCCACAGCATCGGGGCGGTCGCGGATCTCCGGCTCGGTATCCAGGACGGAGCGCACACGATCGGCACAACTGGACGCCTTGGCGATCTTCGCCGCGATTCGAGCAACCTGGCGTATCGGCTTGAGGAGATTGTTGAAGTACGCCATGAAGACAATGAGCATTCCCGGCGTCATTCGGCCGGCCGTCACTTCCTGGACGCCCAGATAAAGGATCGCGCAAGTTCCGATCGCGGTGACGAACTGAACCGAACGATTGAGGCGGCTCTGAATTCTGACGCTCTTGAGGCCGGCGCGCAGCGCCGAGCGTCCAAGGCGGCTGAATCGCTCCTTTTCCTCTTCCTCGCGCGTGAAGGCCTGCACGAGCGCCATGGCCGACAAGACCTCGCCGGCAATGCTGATCAGATCGCCCTCCTTCTCGCGCGCCTTGCGCACCACGGAGCGCAATCGAATCGACATGACCATCGAAAGAATCGCCACCGCGGGAAGAGTCATTAATGATAGAAGCGTCAGGGTCGGGGCCATCTGGGCCATCACGATCAGCAGGCCGATGACCGTCAGCGCGGCCGCGGCCAGGTCAAACATGGACTCCACGAGGAGTTCCCGCACCATGGTGATATCGCCCGTAAGTCGCAGGAGCAGGTCGCCGGTGCGATTGCGCTCGTGGAACCCGAGACTCAAGGTCTGGAGATGCTTGAACAGCCTCCGGCGCAGCGTGTTGGAGATGCGGTGTGCCGTTTGTGCCTGGAGGATCTCGCTTGTGTATTCAAACACGCCCTGCAACACGGCAATGACCACGACCGCGGCCGCGCACAGAACGAGAAGGTTTTCCTTTCCTCCGAAAGCGTTCAGCGCGCCCAGAAGCCACCCCTTCGCCGGATGCCCGAGGATGACCTGGTCGAGTACGACCTTCACGGGCCACGGTGCGGCCAGTGCCATCAAGGTGGCGGCAATGGTGGCGACGAATGCGATGGAAAGGACGGTCGCATGCGCTCGGAGCATGCCGCTGAAGTAAGCGAGCGTTCCCGCGAACTGTCGAAGGTCCAGCGCGCCGCGAGCTGTTTTGATCCGCCATGCTCTCACGCAGCCACCTCCCCCGATGCGGATGCCTGCAATGACTTCGGCACGGACTCATTCGGCTGGGCAGCGCGCAGATGTGTTCCTCGATCCTGCCGGGCAGCTGCGGCCAGCCAGCCGGAGAGCGTGCCCACGTTCGTGCGAACGTCGAACACCTCTTCAACCCGGGCGCGTCCCGCGCGACTGAACCGAGCCGACATTTCTGGATGATCCAGCATGTCAGTTATTGCGGTCGAAAGCGCCGCATCGTCTTCGGGCGGCACAAGCAGCCCTGTCTGCCGGTCCACGATGATTTCCGGAATGCCTGACAATCGGGTCGAAACGCAGGGACACCCTGCCGCCATGGCTTCCAGGAGCACCGTCGGGAGAGCATCCATGTTGCCGTCCTTTGCTTCGACGCACGGCAGCGCGAAAACGGACGCGCGGGACAGAGCCTGTGCCACGCGCTCCTGAGGCCACGCTCCAACGAGGTGGACGATATTCTTCAGGCCCAGGCGCTTGATCTCTGCCTTAAGCTCGTCTTTCTGCGGACCCTCACCGACGATCTCGCAGCGAATCGTGCGCCCCTGCGCGACGAGCGTCGCACAAGCCCGAACGAGATGAAGAAAACCCTTCTTTTCAATCAGCCTTCCGACACTGAGGATGGCCCCCTCGTCGCGCGGGCTTTCTGAGAACGGGAATCTCTCCAGCGGAATGCCGTTGTAAAGAACGCGGACTTTCTCCGTGTCGGCCCCCACTTCGTCGCGCAGATACGCGGCGTTGAATTTCGAGACGGTCACACAGAATGCAGACCGGGCGATGATGCGGCGAAGCAATTCCCGATTGACGGTCTCGCGGAAAATATCGAAGGCATGGAGCGTGACGGAGTAGGTCGGCCCGCCCATGAGCCGGGAGAGATAGGCAACCGTCGCCGCGTATCCGCCAAAGTGCGTATGCAGGTGTACGATGCCGCGGCGCTTCGCCCACCGACGAACGAGCAGCGCCTGCCAGATGTCGCGGGCCGACACATGTCGCCCGATCCATTGAGCCACATTTCGTGGGACGCCGAGCAGATCGGTCGAGACTGCGTCGCGCACGGCCTCGACAATTCGTCCCGGCTTGTCCCAGAAGCTCTCGGCGACATACTCAGCGGCCTGCTGCAGATCGGCCAGGCACCCGTGAAACCTGCCCTCGCGCGGCAGACGCAGCGACAAGACGCGGACCGGCGACCCTTGCCTCTGATGCTCGAGCAGTTCATTGAGAATAAACGTCTCAGAGTACTTCGGGAATACCTGAAGCAGATACGCGATGTCGTCCGCCCCCATCGGAGCAGGAGACGATTCATGGCTTCGGCCGCTCGCCTGGTCAACTCCGTGCATGAACCACCTCGGCCACTTTCGCGTTGCCGCGATCCCGAATCGCACGGTTGGCGAGCTCAATGACCTGCTGCGCCGTATTGCCCCAACTGCAATGGGCGACGGATTGCCGGGCCATTTCGCCGAGACGGGCTCGCAGGCCCGGGTCGCGGCCCACGTGGCGCATCGCATCAGCCAGCGCCTCACAATCCCCAGAGGGAACCAGCATGCCGTTGTGCCCGTCGTCGATCACTTCAGCGATCTGTCCGGCACGGCTGGCGATGACGCACAGCCCGGACGCCATGTATTCGTACAGCTTGAGAGGGGAGAAATAGAAAGTTGACTGCGGAAGGTAAGGCGCCAGGGCAACATCGACGCCGGCGAGCAATCGCGCGACAGTCGAATGGTCCGTCCCTCCGAAAAACGTCACGTGTCCGTCAAGGCTTGACGAGGCTACCAGCGATCGATAATAGGCGAGCCTGCGACCGTCTCCGACGATCAGCAGATGGGCCAGGGGAATCTCCCGCTGCACGCGCTGGAAGGCTTCCAGGAGTACTTCGACACCGTGCCAGACCTTCAGGCTTCCGACAAAGCCGAAGACCAACGCATCCTGTGGCACGCCGGCCTCTCGGCGCGCTTGAAATCGGTCATAAGGGTGGTCGAAGAGCCCTAGCTCAACACCGTTGGGGACTGTCACGACGCGATCGGGATCGAGTCCGGCGCTGGCGATAACATGGGCTCGAAGGTCGGCCGATACGGTCATGACATAATCGGCGGCCTGAAGGGTCTTCTGCTCAATGTCGCGGGCCAGCGACTGCATGCCTGCGTCGCGATAGTGGGCGGCCTCCTGCGCCATCGGAGAGTTCATTTCGACGAGATAAGGAATGTCATGTTGTCTGGCGAATTCCCTCCCAGCCGACGAAAAGAGTGAGAGCCGCTCGACCACGACATCTGCGGCGGGAGAGATGGACTCCTGATCCATCTCGTCCTTGAGCCTGGCGTCATAGGCAATCTGGGCAAGTTCCGTCGCCAGTCCTGCCGACGCGCCGTTCGAATCGAGCCACCGGCGCAGAACGTCACCGAGCCCTCGCGCGTCGGTCCCGAGATGATGGGATAACTGAGAAGCAGGATGCCCTTGCGGCAAGTGCCCCCGCGCTGCCAGCACGGTCACTTCCGCGCCGTTCGCGCAGAGCGCGCGGGTAATGGCTCGGACGTGCTCACTGGCTCCCTTGGTGCCGTCCAGCGGGATCCCGAGATCGCTACACAAATACAGCCACTGAGTCACGGATGGCTACCTCCAGTTCAGAAAGCCGCTCTGCAACATTGTTAAGTCCGTTCAGATTCGGGGTGGTGATGGATCGGCCATCGCCATTTGAGAGAATGCGATCAACTGCATCCTGGATTTTTTCCGGCGTTACACAGTTGGGATCGAGCATCTCGCAAAGGTGATGTGCCGCGAAGCGCTTTGCCCGAATGTACTGCTCAAGCCGCGGCTCGACGCGCGGGTACACGAGCATGGGCCGGCCGGCCCTCACCACCTCAACCATCGTGTTGTACCCACCCATGCACAGCACGACGTCGGCCTTGCGATATTCGCAATTCATACATGGTGAAGTGTCAAGGAAGGTCACGTTTGAGAATGTTGCAGCGCGCCGGCGAAGTTCGCTCGCGTGATCGCGGGGTAGATCAGGTCCGCCGATGATGGTCGTACGGATTCCGGCTGCGTTCTGTTTTGTCTGCGGAATCGACAAATATTGGTCGAGGAGGCGATATCCGTCAGTGCCGCCGCCAACCGTGACCAGCACATTCTTCGCCCCGACGCCTCGGGCTTCGACGCCTGCGTCATGCGAACAGCCTGATCGGGCGATGAAGCCGACGTATCGAATCTTTTGAGCAATTCCGGCGGGCAGTTCGTAGGCGGATACGACATCAAAAATCTCCGGATCGCCGTATACCCAGATTTCATCTACGAGGTACTCCAGCGCCTCGAGATGCCGGCCGCGCTTCCACTCCCGAATGGTCTGCTCCGGTGCGTCCTCAATATCGCGCATTCCAAAGATGACGCGCGTGGCTGGATATCGATCTCGCACCAGCCGCAACGCGGTTTCGGCTTCGTCATGCACGCCGACCGGCGATTTGTCGATCAGCAGCACGTCCGGTCGATAGCTTGCCGCGGTCGCGGTAAGCAGCGCCGATCGGATGGCGATGGTATCGGTCAGGTTCACCCCCAGAGTCTTCGCGCAGTACCGATAGTCCGGTCCCTTGCGAAGCGATGGGAGTTTGATGTAGTCGACACGATCGGGCAGCGTGAAGTTCGACACGTGGACCGTGCCGCTGACCACCAGCGCCCGACACGATGGGATCGTCTGCGTGGCGCGCTCGGCGATGGCGAGCGTCCTTCGCAGGTGCCCAATGCCGACGCTGTCATGACAAACCGCCATCAGTCGCATGGCTATTCTCCTTCAGCCGGCAAGCAGCGCGGTGACGAAGTCCGAAACGTCGAGCGTGTCCACGCTAAAGTCAGCATTCATGTCGCCGGCACATTCGTCGGCATCTGTGCCGGTACCGAGCAGAGCGGTCGTGAATCGCTGCACGTCGAGACCGTCCAGGCTTCCGCTATCGTCCATGTCGCCGGGCATTCCGCTGGGCAGAACGGTCAGCGAATACGACCGTGATGCCGTGCTCATGGCGGCATCCGTCACCTGAACGTCAAAAGTGAATACCCCGCATTGACTCGGAGTCCCCGGGATCTGCCCGCTTGTAGAAACGGACAATCCCACGGGCATGAGCCCACCCGTTTGTGTGAATGAGTATGGCGGATTTCCGCCGCTTGCCGTGATGGCCTGGTTATACGCGGAGCCTTCGATGGCACTTGAAAGCGGCGATGGCGTCGTGATTGAGAGGGCCATCGGCACCGTCAGGCTGAAGATGCCGCCCGCCTTCTCGTCGCCGATGTAGATGACGCCGTTTGCCTCATCTACCGCGACGGCCTCGAATTCCTGAAGCGGCTGGCCGGGGAAAGCCTCGCGCGTCCAGAGCATGTCCTGTTGCCCGAGCACCGCGCCAGCCGTTGTGATTACATAGAGTCTATTGTTGGGAGCTGTATTGCTTCCCACCAAGCCCTTTGCCACGACCAGGAGACACTCCTGCGTGATGGCGGGATTGTTCAATAAGAATTGGGCAAAAGTGGGTGAAATGACGGCCACGCCCTTGGATCGTTGCGGAAGCGCGAATTGCGTACCGGCATAAGCTAGCGGGTTGGCGTTGGTCCACACCTGCATGATGTCGGGGTCGCCCAGAACGTAGAAGCGATTTGTCATCGCGCCGTATGAAATGTCGTCCGGCGACATCGCGCCGACGACCGACGTGAACTTGCCAAAATCCGACGGCACACCAGTCACCGGATTCAGCAGCGCCCTGGTGTTTCCATTCAAGAGGTATTGCTGATCCTCGACCGTCACAAGGGCCGATGCGGACGCGCCGTAACCGGCCGCGCTCGTATTGAATGTCAGTCCCTCGGGCCCCCACAAAGTGTTGTTCGCCAGATTAGGATTTGGCGGCGGATTCGGGATGGGCACTTGAATGGATGAGCTATACGCAAGCGATCCGTCGGGAGTTGTGGTATACACGCCAATCTGGTTTTGCGTCTCATTCCAGTCGCCGGCGACGTACAGCATGCCATCGCGATATGCCATGCCCTCAGGACGCAGCTTCGGCGGATCGTTCACTTGTCCGCTCAGCGACGGATACCACGGCTCGCCGCTTCGGCTCGGCATTCCCAGTTCGACGTAGTTACCCCGCGCTTGCCATGTCCTTCCAAGAATGAGCCCGCTCGTCGTCCCCGTCGCGGGCGTCACCACCTTCACCGCGTAAACGGCACGGGCCGCTTCGTCGCCGATGTAGATGACGCCGTTGGCCTCATCGACGACGATTGCCTCCATCTCATGCGGGCCGGGCACGGTACCGCCCTGACTGCTGTTATCCAATGACGCGTCGATCCACGAAATGTCCTGAATCGCCCCAATCTGCGTACCGTTGCTCATGTATGCGACGAGGCGATTCTTCAGCGGCGGAATAGCATTGGGGTCCTCTTTGCAGACAACCAGAATGATGTCGCCGGTCAATGTCATGTCACCCGTGAGGGCTCTGCCGAATGCCGCGGACACCACGGTCATTCCCCGCGATCTCGCCGGACTCGCCCACGAAACACCGGTGGGCGTCATATTGGCGTCCAGAACCTGCACGCCGTTCGGCACGGAGATGAGCAGATAGAAGTTTTGCGACGCCGGGCCGTAGGCGATGTCATCCGCGGCAACCGTCGCACTGAGGTTGGCGAGGACTCCCGTCGTACGATCCACCGTGGCGAATGTGTTCCCGATGCCCGCCTGCTGATCATCGATCGTGACAAGGAGCGATCCACCTGCGCCGATGCCCGTGGCGCCGGTGTTAAACGTCATTCCCTCGGGCCCCCACCATTGGTTGTTCGGGGTGGTCGTCGGCGGAGGATTCGTCAGCGGGTGCTCAATGACGTGATCGAGAACTATCTCGCCCCAGGGATTGGTCGTACAGACGGCGATTTGATTCTGCGTTTCGTTCCAATCGCCGGCGACGTAGAGCAGCCCGTCTTTCAGGGCCAGGGCCTCGGGGCGCATAGACGGCGGCTCTAGCACCAACTCGGTAATCGGAGGGTTGTAAAGCGTTGGGAACCAAGGCTCATCAGACCGGGTTGGTATGATTGGTTTCACGTCATAGCCGATCGCAACGTAGGGCCGTCCGAAGATGGTCCCTTCGGCGGATAGAGACTTGGATTGCCCGTTCGCTACGGCCGCCGGTATCAAGGACACGAGGGCGAGAACAAGTCTCTGCCACTTGACCATCGCATGCTTCAGGTGCATTCAGGTGCTCCGGTTTCAGATTTGACGCGTGATCCGCTCTGCCCTCCCACTCGAAGTGCACGAAGCGATCGGCGAAGTCGATCAAGGTAAATGCACGCGTCATGCCAAAAAGGCCGCTGAGCTAGACAAGCTCGTCGGTCGCACGGGGGAGATTTCGCTAACTGGTTCTTAATAAATGGATTAGGAGCCGGGTTTTCGGAAAAACCCGTTCGGTTCGCCAGACGCGAGTCTAGGATTGGAGATTCAGAATGGGAGCGCGCACACATGCGCCATGTGCGTCAGCGTGGCATGTAAACAGCCTGAACACATCACATGGGGATGCGGGAACTCAGGACAAGAGGAGCTGGCTTGGCAGAGGAGGCCCGTATTGATCAAGAATCCGGCTGGTAGTTCCACTGCCACCAAGGCTCTTCGGTGGGGTGGAGCGATGAGAGGACATGGCCGCCGACAAAGGCGACATTCATGCGGCCGCGGTGACGGAATGAGGGAAACCAGCTCTTGCCGGTTTCATAAATGTCGGTCCATTTGTCGGTCAGTATGGGAGGGGCGGAGTAGAGCGGGAGCATATCTCGCTCGGCCGCCTGCTGTCCGTCCACATCGAATACCAGAGGAACATCCGGCATGGTCAGGATCTTGCTGGAAAGATATGCATTCGCCGGAACCAGACGGCCGCGTACCTCGCGGGTTCGAGTCTCCAGGCGCTTGTTGAAGCCGGTACTGACGTTTTTCGCTGGTCCGATGGCTCCGGCACTACACGGTAGGCCTGCCTTCCGCTCCAACGAGCCTGTTGACGCGGGGCATACGAGAGGCGACGTACCGGCGTGGACCGGCGTTCGCTCGCTTTCAGGCCCCACCCAGAACTCGTCGACTTGATAAAGGGATTCCTGAAAATCCTCGATTTGAAATCTCCCGCCGAGCGACTGGCTTTCTCCGCGCAAGCCCACGCCGCTGTCATCGGCGAAATTGATGAATCGTTGCGTTACATCCCGAAACTGCGCACGGCACTCCAGGTCTTTGGCTGCCTGCCGACCGGCGCTCATCGCGGGAAGCAGAATCGCGGCGAGCAGAGAGATGATCCCTGCTGAGACCAGCAACTCAACAATCGTGAAAGCCGGAACTTTTCGTATCGGGTTTAGCATCAGACTTTCAAGTTGGATCCTGGCGCCTCGCGGAATTCCAGATGCAGATTATGTTAATGCAAGACATCCTGAAATGGAAGCCCTTTGTCGACGTAACGGTCAATCATCCAATACGTCATCAAGGAATTCATGGATGTCCGCACCATCCAGGTATCCGTCGCCGTTGACGTCGCCTCGTGTGATCCCGGACACACCTCCATGTGCGTTGGCATACAGGTCGGGTGTCAACAGCGCAAGAACGAAGTCGTCCACGTCCTCGAATTCCACGAGTCGATTCAGATCCATATCGCCCAATATCACCGCGTCTTCGGGGGCGATGATCCCGTCGTAGTTTGTATCGAAGACCGCGAAGCTCCTGGAAAACAGGTGCCATGAAATGATCCCATTCGATGCGTTGCCATCGTCGTCTACGCCCGGCATACCGTCATTCGCGGCAATGAAACTGTCGAGCAGCGACACATCTGAAGAATCCCTTTGGCCGTTCGCATCGAAATCGCCGGTAAGCACATTCGGCCATGCGTCGGTCCAGATGAATCTCTCAAACGGACCCTGCAACTGTTCGTAAGCGGAACCAACGAGACCGAAACTCGGCCAGTTCTCGGGCGTCAGATGATCCACGACGATGTTGAATTCCCAGCCTGCGATCAGAGCGAAGTCGGGCTGCATACGATCCCACGGGTCGGCGAACTCGGCGCTCACTTGCAAGTCCTCCAATGCCTCCTCGACCGAGTTCTGATTTTCTTCGCAGCCGTCGTTCGGCTCGACGGGCGTACTTGGACCATGAAGCGCCGCATCTGCCGCGTTCGTCAACGGGTAAACCAGTGAGACCGTCGTGCGTTCGGTCATCACGTCGTGTTGGAATTGAAGTTTCACATCGGGCTTGTATCGGCCCGGTCGATCGAAACAGGTAAATGCGTAGTCCTCGAAGCCGTGGGCTCGGTGAAAGAAATCCCCTTTGAGAATCCAAGTCTCCCCATCCTCGAACACCATCGGATCGCCGCCCGGCTTCTCGGTATTGATGACGATGGATTCAGTTTCCTCACCGATGAGCGCAAGGTGAAACTCCTCGCCACTTCTGTCAACAAACGGCGGCGTCAAGACGTTTTCATCGCAGTCCGCGGCCGTGACGGCGGCCCTATTCTGGAACCGTGCCTCGCTCGGCAGACCACCGAATCGACCCACGTTTCCAAGATAGCGATACTCGGTATCACTTAATTCGCCGCCCGTGTCCGGATTCGCATCCATATCAAATTCGACATAGCCGAAGACCGGATTGGGTCCGTAAAGGAACGGCTGGTACACCGGAAAGTCGTTTTCGAGTGACAACAACCCCGGCGGGTTGACCAGTCCGTCGAAGACCATGTCAAAACGCATGTACTGGCCATTGCTGTCCCAGGATCCACTGAACCGATCCAAGTGCGGCGCCGTTGGCGAAAACGTGCCAAGCTGTGTCTCGATGAGGTCCGGCATTCGGTGAAGCAAAGGATCTACGGGCCCGTCGTTGCCGATGTCGGTCCGCCGAATCACGACGTCGGCGACCGGCTCGGAGAACACGACAGGCTGAGCAAACAAGGTAGTTCCACCTGACGCCACCAGGACAGTCAAACAGAAAACGAAAAGCTGATGCCAAAATAACACACAGCCGATGCCGACGATATGGCTGATCCTACGATGCATGGTCATTCACCTGTTCCGTGGCGCCTGTTGTTTCAGCCAGCTTGTTCAATCGATACCGAACGGCCTCCCGCGTGATCCCCAGAATCCTCGCTGTGCGACTCAGATTCTGTCCGGTGTGCTCGAACGTCGCGACGAGAATCCTGTGTTCGATCTCCTCGAGCTTTGGGCAGGCATTGTCGAACTCAAGCCGCAGGACGAGGCCGTTGGGAATCTCGACCTGAGTGCCGCCGGTCTGTTCGTGTGACGATAAGGGCAGGTGCATCGGACCAAGCACTTCGCAGTCTGCCTGCAACAGCGCGCTTTCAAGGGTATGTGAAAGTTCTCGAATGTTCCCTCGCCATTCATACTGCTCTAATGCTGCGTTCGCCTCCGGAGACAGCCGCCTCGACGGCATGCCGAAGCGGTTGCAGTGAACCGCAAGAAAGTGTGAGGCCAGAAGCGGAATGTCCGCCAGTCTTTCCCGGAGCGGAGGAATTGCGATCTGCACCACCCGCAGCCTGTGGTAAAGGTCGCGGCGAAACTCGCCTTGCTCGACTGCCTCCTCAAGGTTGCGATTAGTCGCCGCGATGATGTGAACGTTTATCTTGCGAGACTGGGTGCCGCCAAGCGGGCGAATCTCCCGGCTTTCGATTGCATGGAGCATCTTTGCCTGCATCTCAAGCTCCATGTGCCCAATCTCATCGAGAAAGATCGTTCCACCCTGGGCGACCTCGAACAAACCTCGCTTCGCCTGCGTGGCACTCGTGAACGAACCTTTCACGTGGCCGAATAACTCAGATTCAAAAAGCGTGGCCGGTAGTGCGGTGCAATTCACCTGAATGAACGGTTTCCCTCGCCGAGGGCCCTGATAGTGAATCGCACGCGCTGCCAGGTCCTTGCCCGTGCCGGTCTCGCCCGTGATCAACACCGTCGGCGGATCGGGCAGACTCAGGACGTCGCCGCGCGTAAGCCTTCGGATGTTCTCTTTGAGCACTCGAATCGGAGCTGATTCGCCGATGATCCGGTCAAGCCCGCTGGACTCTTCTTCTCGACTCTTCAGGAATGTGAGATTGTCGGTTGTTTGCTGTCGCTCGACGATTCGGGCCATGACAAGCAGGAGTTCGTCAAGCTCGACCGGCTTCGTAAGGTACTCCGTCGCCCCCGCCTTCATGGCATCGACGGCGATGCGCTCGTTACCGTGCGCGGTCACCACGATGACATTAACGAATGGCGACTCCGCCTTCAGTTGCGGCAGGATATCCAGGCCGTCCGTATCGGGCAGGCACAGATCCAGCAGCACAAGCTCTGGAAGAAACTGTGCGCTCTCCGCGAGCGCTTCCTTGCCGCTCATCGCCACCCGGGCTTCGTAGCCGTGTGCAATGAGCTTTTCGCGTACGTTCTTTGCCAGTACGCGTTCGTCCTCAACGATAAGTACCCTGGTCATCGAACATCCTCCCGCTTGGCTCGCTCGCCGTCCGACCCTTGTATCGTTTGCCCATCGTTACTATTAGATTGTCGCTCGTCCTCTGAGCCGTCGCTTTCGCCCGAATGATTCGCTCCCTCTGCGCAAGTTCCCGGCGGAGCTACAGGAAGGGTGAATCTGAAACACGCGCCCTTGGTCGAGGGCAGGAGAACCGTGTCGCCACCGTGCAACTTCGCGTAACGCTTGATCGTGGCGAGACCAATGCCGGTGCCGCCTGCTTTGGTGGTGAAGAACAAATCGAAGATTCGGCTCCTGACGCGCTCCGGCACTCCCGGCCCCTCGTCGGCCACTTCGATCGCCACCGTTCCATTTGCCGATAGGCGGCGGCAGGCAACACGTACGCAGTCACCTGGTTTCGAATGATCGAGCGCGTTCGACAGAAGCTCTATCACCACTTGCTCAAGCTGATGGCGATCGCCCACGACCGTGACCTCGGCCGGGTCGATGTCCTGCTCAATCGTCAAACCTCGCTCGGAAAACGTGGGGCTCAGTTCGCGCACTGCACGAGTGACGATCTGTGAAATATTGACCGGGCTGAAACCACCGCTGGTTGCCCGCGCCATGGAAAGGAGGCCGGTGACTCGATCGCCAAGCCGGCGACCTTCGTTCAGGATGTCCCCAAGTCTCTCCTTCGAGTTTTGATCCATCTGACCCAGCTCCATGGTCAACTGGGCCGAACTTCGAATGGCGGCCAGCGGATTTCGAATCCCGTGTGCCACGCTGGAGCAAAGCTCGCCGATCGCGGCCAACCGCTCTCGACGCTCTTCCTCTGCCATCCGTCGCTGCTCCTGCAATTCTCGGTCATACCGCTGCAACCGTCGGCCGAACCAGAGAATGCCAACCAGGACCAACACAATTGCCGCGATGAAATAACGCTCGGAATTAACGCGCCGCTGCAGGTCGCGCTCGTGTTCAAGTAGCAGGCGATCCCGTTTCTCCGCGTTCCTCTGAAACAGAACGCTCAACGAACCCAGGAGCTCGTATTGATTCGCGTCCATCCGTGCCATCGCTTTGCTGGCCCTGGTCAAGGAAGCCAGGCGGTCCTCGGGCGCCCGGTCCATGACCGAGACCTCCTTGAATTCGTCGAACACCTCTTGCGCGGACGCGACCATTGCTTCCGCCGGTTCAGTCGGGACAGTGAGGGGTGTCTTCAGCTTCTTGCCGGCGTCGAGCACTTCCCGCAGGTTTCGCTTGGCCACCTCGAATCGTCGCAGGTGCAGTTCGAAGTCGCGCATCCCGAATACATCATTGCCGGGAGCGTTCAGGTCGATGACGCGCTGCTGAGTGAGCTGAAGCCACCGCGATTGCTCGTCGAGGTCTAGAGCGGATTCGATCAGACCGGCGGCGCTGGAAACTGTGCGGCCATGCATCCTGAGGCTAAGCAGGATGATCAGCACGTCGAACAATGCCAGGAGAAAGTAATAGTGATACCAGCGTATTCGCGCCATTGATTCAATAAGTCCAAAAGGGCCTGACTCTCGGTACTGGTAAAGTTTGGATTGAAAAGACACGGGCGAGACGCCCGTACCATCCAAGCTTCACCAGTGCCTGACTCTCCCTCCGTAAACCGACACGGTCGTACACAGTCATGTGCACGCGGTCACATCGGATACGTGAGCCAACACACATCTAGGCATGTCGGCGCCATCAGATCAAAGAACTCCTGATTGGTCACCATGAGCATAACATCCTAATGTACATTTAGTTAGCGATACAACCCGGTCTGGTGACCGTGCGCTTACTGTAGGCGTGTTTGCAAGGTCCGTACCATCGCAAAAACACCCCCAGAGGCTAGGCTGGTTTTCGGACCTTGGCAGGCAATTGCATGGTCAAGATTGAGAAGTGATCAATAAGGACAGACGGTCGGCCGCCGGCTTCAGAGCCGACCGATCCGGCCGTTTTGTGTCAGGGATCAATCTGTACGCTGGTCTTAGTTCCAGGCTTACCCGCCGAGCATAGCCGTGACAAAACCCGAGAGATCCGCGCCATCTGCCAAGCCGTCGCCGTTCAAGTCGCTCGCCGAGACGTGAATCTGGTCTGCATCGTGACCAAGCAGGACTTCCACGAACATCGCCATGTCGGTCTCGTCCACTCGGCCGTCATCATTGATATCTCCTGGTGAGACGGGAACGGCCGACTGGCGATAGTCGAATCCCGAGCTTGAAAAGTACTTCGCATTGGTGACTGGATTGCCCTGTGCATCGCGAAGATTGCGTATGCCTCCCCAATAGCTCGAGTTGCCGAGGTCAATAACTGTGTCGAGTGTCCCTGGAACCTGGGCAAATTGGTTGTCGATACTTGTGTCCACCTGGAGAAATGTATCCATGAGAATCGGCTGCCCGTAAATGAACTCGAAAGTAACGGTTTGCTGGTAAGTGTTAAGGGGATCGCCCGTGTATTCCAGCACGGTGGAATCGAAGCCCTTATACCAGTCTCCGGCGTACACGCCTGACTGAATCGGACTGCCGAACGGGTCGGTCACGCCTTCTACCCAGACGTTGATGACGGCGTGCCAGAACGCGTCGAACTCCGTGTCCGGCGAAAGGAGATACTCATTGCTGAGATCGACAAAGCCGGCTCCCGCCACAAAAAGCGTAACGTCAAAAAACCCATGCGTGCCGTCCAGGGCCGGATCGTCGAATTGAAAAAAATCCCAGTATCTGGAGGTGGCGAATCCATACTCAAACCACAGAGGGTTGTTCGGATTCGTTCCCGAGAGTTCGACACGCGCCTTGTTGACACCGAACCCGACATTCGCGGTGCCGGCGACCCGGCCATAGCCGGCGATGATGTCTTCGTGCTCGATAGGGCCGACCGGTTGTTCGCCCTGTTCATAATGCTCGATGTAATGGGGGCCAAGTGACAGGTTGACCCCGTATTCAACGTGATGCTGGGCGTATGCCGGCGCGCTGACAAACACGCAGGCCACGATAGCCGTGTAACGAACTAGCATTGTCATTTTTTGGTTCCTTTTGATGGGGCATCACACGTGATAACGGTTCCGAAACGCACCCGGAGTCCGACCCGTGGCAATCCTCGATCACACCCGCATGCGCTGTTCAGCACACCCGAGCGTCCTCGCCGGAGGCAGTCAGAAACTGGATGACTGTCTGTCCGGCGGAAACGCCCCGCATGGCCGGCCCGATGACAACATCAAGCTTCCAATTGGGGCGTTTGAGGCAGAGGCAATGATCCGAGGACTGAGCGATTCGAGTCGCGAGCGGTCTGAGCCCCGGGTCAGCAACACGCCGCCAACGCGAGATGCGCCGGACTCCTATTCCAAAACGATGCTCACAACTGTCTGCTGATTGGCCTCAATCTTGACGGATCCCTTTGCTTCGCCGGTTCTGTCCTTCATGGCCATTAGGTCATAGTTTCCGGCCTTCAACTGAGCAAAAAAGACGGTCCCGCTGCGATCCGTGGAGCCTTTGACCGCCACCTTGCCGGTGTTTTGGAAATAGACCCAGACCTTCGCTGAGTCCACGGGGTTCCCACTCTTGTCGAGCACCTTGACGACGAGGCTCCCGATATTCAGCGAGCCGGGGGCGGCGACGCCGGGGGTCGCCGGTGCGGCATGCGTCATGGCCGAGGTCATGGCAACAGCGCAGAGAACGATCACGAATGCGAGAATTGAACTCTTCATTGTCAGTACTCCCTTTCTTTGGATTGGGTCTTGTGGCGCCGGACTGTTCGCAGCCGACTTTGGCGGGGACCACATGTCCGCGCCCCACGGTTTACTTTCTTCTTCCGCGTTCGCGTGATCGCGAAAGATAATTCAGCTCGCCTTGGTTCCACGACGGGCACTCTTTAGGATTGACCTCCGCGGAAGGCCTTCGCTTTGAACCCGTGTGGTCTCACGCCGGATGGATGGCGCCGGTTCGGCAGCCTGGACCCCGGCCCTCTTAAGTTGTGGCATATTCGATCCAAACCGGCTCACGGCTCTTCGCCGTTAACGAATTTGGATAAGGCAAAGAACGTGCCAGACCTGTTCTTCGTGAGAATCGCAATTGCACGCCTGTCAGGTTGGGCTGCGTGCGATGCTCAGAGAGTGCATCAAGAACCCGCACACGTCGCGCCGTGTACGCGGTCACGACCTTCGGCGCATCGCGTTACGACCGACGCAGCGCTGTGCAGCTCACTACTGCGGAAAAGTCGTCCATGTCGCGGATGCGTCCACACCCTGCTGCGCAGAATCGCACCGATTTGTCGTTCCTTGATCGGCGAATGAACGAATTTTCGACGGTTGGCAAGGACAATCTACTCAGTCAAGGCGATCAAAGGATCGAAACGAGTGCGGCCAAACAAGTCGCTTTGGTGTGCGGCGATGCACACTCTAACGGAATCTTTTGTGTACGGGCTCACGATCAAATTGAACGATGGCGACCTGCGTCCTTGGTCCGCGATGATGATCAACACAGTCTTGCAGACTCCTCCAGCCTGATCACTCCGGTGGCACGTTCATTGCTATGTGTCCATTGTCGGCCAAAAAAATCGATGAATTAGAAGAAGGCTCGTTCTGTGAACAAAGGATCCTCTCATGTGTACCCATTTGCTGTCCTGTTGTCGCGCGATCTTGACCGCATTTGTTCTTGGGATGACCGGCTCGGTTCTCTCAGCTCAAACAATCTACGTCGACACGTCTGATGACCTAGTCGACTTCGGCGGCCTGCAGCAGGTCGCGGACCTGCCCGGCCCGGACGGCAAGATTTCGCTGCCCGAAGCAGGGCTGGCCTCGGACAACACTCCGGGAGTACAAACGATCGGGTTTCACATTCCCCAGAGCGATTGGCAGTTCCAGCAATTCTTTCCCGGTCGCGCAGTGCTGAGGCCCTTCCTGGGCTTTCGCGTCTTCGACACGGCAATCCTCGACGCGACAACCCAAACAGCCTTCACCGGGAACACCTACGCCGGCGGCGGCGAAGTCGTCATCTGGCAAGAGACGTACATCATCAACAACGTCGGCGGACGGGTGGTCGGCTTCGATAATTCCAGCATCCATCTGAGCGGCGGCTCCAACAACGTGATCCAGGGCAACACCAATTCCGGCATCGAGGTATTTGACTCTTCGTCGAACCTGATCGGTGGTGCGAATCCTGGGGAGGGGAACACGGGCGGCTTCATCCAGATCGACCGCGCAAACAACAACATCGTCATTGGCAACACGGCCCAGCGCGTGCGCGTCCTGGGCTGGGTCGGAGGCGGCCAGCCAGCCACGAACAACCGAATTGGTGGTCCGACACCCGGCGAGCGTAACTTCGTCATTGGGCTGGGCACTTTGAATAGTGAAGGCATCCCCAGCGGCTTTGCCATCCAACTCTTTGACTCGATCGGGACGATCATCGAGAACAATCAGATCGGCACGACGCCCGACGGCATGCTGCAGGGACATCCCTGGACCACCACAGGCATCTACTTCGATGGTGAAAACCACAACACGACGATCCGCAACAATCGCATAGCGGGCATTCTCGCGCGCGCGGTCCCTCCGCACGGCCAGGGATACTTCATCGGAACTGCCATCTCGGTTTATGGAGCGGGAAGCGGTGTTTTGATCGCCGGCAACAAGCTTGGCCTCAATGCCGACGATCAACCGGTCTTGGGGAGTGTCACTGGCATCTCGATGGTGAATTACTACCTCGGGCCGGTTCAGGATGTCGTCATCGGCGGCTCAGCACCGGGTGAAGGCAATGAGATTGCCGGAAATCTTCTCTCGGGTATCAATGTGGCCAATACGTTTTCAGGGGTTCGCATCTCAGGCAACTCCATCCACGACAACGGTGGGCTTGGCATCGACCTCATCACAAGTGGTTTCCTTACAGGCGTAACACCAAACGATCCGCTAGATGCTGACATGGGTGGCAACGATGTGCAGAACTTCCCAGTACTGGACTCGGCCGCAAGCAACGGCTCCAGCACCACCGTCGACGGCTCGCTCAACAGCCTCGCCAACCAGGCGTTCACAGTTGAGTTCTTCGCCACTCCGACCTGCGATCCCGCCGGCTACGGTGAAGGCGCCGCATATCTTGGTTCCACGACCGTGATCACTGACAGCGCCGGCAACGCGGCCTTCTCGGCCACGCTTCCCAACGGCGCCCCGGCTGGCTCGGCCATTACCGCCACTGCTGCCCAGAACGCCGGCGGCAGCACCAGCGAGTTCTCCGCCTGCGTGACCGCCGTCGTGGCCCCCAATCTCGCGGCCGACATCGACGGCGACGGGGACGTTGACGAGATCGACATCGAAATGTTCGTGGCGGTTCTGCTGGGCAACGACACGAGCCCAGATCGCGCAATTGGTTGTGATCTTAACAACGATACCGTGGCCGATGGTTTAGATATCCAAGCCTTCCTGGACGCTGTACTCACTGCGCAGATTGAAGCTTTGTCATGACGTCGATCCTTCGACCGGCGAAAGAACCGACGGCGTCGGCAGTAATTCCGC
>Ga0268299_1000952_pt1 | contig 66103 bp, 57 predicted proteins | sample NOBtaG_FD_193484 | JGI IMG/M metagenome (GOLD analysis project Ga0268299, IMG submission 193484) | Activated sludge microbial communities from bioreactor in Nijmegen, Gelderland, Netherland - NOB reactor | ecosystem: Engineered > Bioreactor > Aerobic > Activated sludge | place: Netherlands...
GGCCCTTTGCGCATATGTTGACGGCGGGCGGTATCAGTCCAGGCCATGTGCTTCTCCTATCGTCTCGACAACGACCGTGAATCACAAAACACTGGTATCGCTCAACTACTTTTCGCTCGGGCTCTAAGATTCCGAACAGTAATAAACTTGGGGGTAATGACGAACAACCGAAGAGTGTGGTTGATAGTATATTATCTAAATTCTTTGCCGCGTTGGACGAAAACCCCGAGTTCGTAAATATATCTTCTCGATTAAGGGTGTGTCGTCAGTTAAGCCAGATGATAGCAGAAGCGAGGTAGATTGCAGCGAGAAAATTGCGTGCCGTTTTGTCATAACGGGTGGCGATAGCCCGGAATTGCTTGAGTTTGCAAAAGAAATTCTCGATCAGGTGGCGTGATTTGTAAACATCCTTGTCATACGCGCGCTGAACCTTGCGATTGCGTTTTGGCGGGATGATGACGGTCTTTCCCGCTTGCGTAAGTGGCAAGACGACACGTTCATCCGCATCATAGCCTTTATCGGCAATCACCGTCTGCGCTTCGATGAGAGGCAGAAGAACATCAGCCCCATCCAAATCACAGGCCTGCCCAGGCGCCAGAACAAAACCTGTCGGATTGCCCAGCGCATCAACTGTGGCATTGATCTTGGTGCTTAACCCGCCTTTGCTGCGCCCGATGGCCTGGTTTTGCCCGTGTTTTTTTTAGCCCCCGCACTGTGCTGATGAGCACGCACAATGGTGCTGTCGATCATCGCGTATTCGTTATCGGCATCAGCAGCCAAGTGTTTGAAAAGATTCTCCCAAACGCCGCTTTGCGCCCACCGGCTCCAGCGCCGGTGCACATTCTTCCAGTCGCCAAACCGCTCCGGCAAATCCCGCCATGGAACTCCGGCGCGATAGCGATACAGCACCGCATCCACAAACAATCGATTGTCAAATGCCGTTCCCCCAACGTGTCCTTCGCGTCCGGGCAGAAAGTCCTTGATCCGCTCCCATTGATCATCGCGTAGCGCATAACGTCTTGCCATAGGTCAACCCCTCCTGTTTGGCTGACCTTCTATGAATCACATAATCCTGCTATTGTGAATCCCTTAACTGACGACAGGCCCAAAGACAGAAATCATCGAAAAGAAACAACATTAGGAGATGACCCTCAACCCGTCACAGCAAAACCCGTTCGCACTCTCACTCTATGGAGCAGGAGTCCCGGAAACCCGCCAACCGGGAAGACGGAGATTCGGATCAATGGCTTTACGATTTTGCGTCAGGGATGCTCGCCCGAAATGGGGGAAGACCCGCATCGGGGCTTCAGCGAAGCCAGCAGCCCGGCCCGAAGGGCGACGCCCAATACCGAGGGCGCATACGTCTGTTTTGAAGGACGACCATTGCAAGAGAGGCATCAGGCGTGGTTTGAGATATGTCTTTTTATGCCTACCAAAGATAGGTGATCTGGGCGCAACGTGAACTTGCCGTCGGTTTGCGAATCTGCTATATATACCTACCTATGGTAGCTCAAAAGAATGAAAAGATAAACCAACTGAACCGCCTGCTCTCCGAGGGGTTGGTGGTAGATACGCCTTGGCTTGAGGGCCATGGATATCGACGCCAGTGGCGTGAGAAATATGTTGCCCAAGGACGGCTCGAAAGCGTCGTCAGAGGTGTCTATCGCCGCCCATCGGCAAATGTTGAACCGATGGTCCCTTGGCAGCGGATTGTCATATCGCTCCAGCGGCTGCTCGAAAAGTCAGTGCATGTGGGCGGGCGGTCGGCTCTGGAGTTGCACGGACTGGCCCATTATCTCAGGCTTTCCGGAACCTCGACTGTCCATCTTTACGCTTTTGAGGCATTGCCCGGCTGGGTGCAGCGCATATCGAGCGATGCCCGACTGGTCGAGCATAAGGGGGGACGGCTTTTCGAGCACGGAGCTCCGGGTCTCGCACAAATCGAATGGGGACATTGGGGCTGGAAGCTTGATGTGTCCGCGCCGGAACGCGCGTTGTGCGAACTTCTCGATGAACTGCCTGATCGTGACACCTTCCATCAGGTGGATGTGCTGATGGAATCGGCGAGGACGCTCAGTCCCCGGCGGGTTCAGGCGGTTCTGGAGGCATGCAAGAGCGTCAAGGTGAAACGCCTGTTCTTGTGGTTCGCTGAGCGCCAGGGGCATTCGTGGTTTGGCCGTCTGGATCTCAGTCGGATCGAGCTTGGCCATGGCAAGCGCCAGATCGTCCCGGGTGGCCGATATGATCCAAAATATCAGATCACGGTGCCGGAGAATCTTGATGCCGGCGGCTGAAGGCTATCAAACGCAAGTCGGCTTGCTCGTTCAGACGCTACCGCTCGTCGCGGCGGAGACCTCATTCGCGCTTAAAGGCGGAACCGCGATCAACCTGTTCATCCGCGACTTGCCCCGGCTGTCGGTCGATATCGATCTGACCTATCTGCCGGTCGAGGACAGGGCGACTTCGCTTTCGAAAATCGACGCGGCCATGCGCCGTATCGCTGGGGCCATTGAAGCGGGTATTCCTCGCAGTCGCACACAGCTCGTGCCGCTCCACCGTGAAGGGAGCATCGCCAAGATCCTGGTCAGTGCTTCGGGCGTTCAGATCAAGATTGAAGTAACGCCGGTCATGCGCGGCTGTGTCTATCCACCTGAGAAGCGCAGCGTGCGCGAGCGCGTCGAAGACGCATTCGGCTATGCCGAAATTGCGGTCGTTTCCTTCCCGGATCTCTATGCGGGCAAGATAGTGGCCGCGCTCGACCGGCAGCATCCCCGCGACTTGTTCGACGTGCAAGGCTTGCTGGCCAATGAGGGAATCTCGGGCGAACTGCGTCGCGCCTTCATCGTTTACATGCTGAGCCACAATCGACCGATGGCAGAAGTTCTGGCGCCGCGGCGGAAGGATTTGCAGCACGAGTTCGACACCGGCTTTGTCGGAATGACGCAGGACGCGGTCGCTCTTGAAGCGCTTTATGCAGCCCGTGAGGAACTGATCTCCCGGATTGTTGGCGAAATGCCCGAGCCTCACCGCCGCTTTCTTCTCTCCTTCAAGGCAGGCGAACCGGATTGGGCGCTTCTGGGCGTGCCGGGAGCCGACACGCTGCCGGCGGTTCGATGGAAAGTCGATAATCTGGCCAAGCTTCCGGACGCCAGGCGCGCAGCGCTGCTGGCCGATCTCGAAAAGGTATTCGTGCGATGATGCTGGGTGATGTTGGACAGCGCATTGGGTCGGTGCGGCAGGAAGGATGGAGGGGCAATTGGTAACGCCACTCAGAAAAAAGAGGCTCCGCACGGAGGAACTCTATACGCGCATTCCGGAGATCGAAGCCAAGTTGGTCGAGTTGGAAGGCCTGTCGCGGGATGATCTCCTGGCCCGCATTCAAATTCGTCGCCGCGATGATCCCGGCTATGTACCAAGCGAATGCTTGGTCTATTTCGTGCGCGCGAGCCGCGCGGACAACTCTACGGCTGGTTTCGACCGATTGTACAAGGTCTTGGCGGAGCGGGTGATGCGCTCCTTGCCCAAAGCCGAGAGCGCGGACAGCAAAGGCTGCTGCCGCGGCGATGTGGATCGGCACGTTTCATGCCTTCGGCCTCGATATTATCCGACGGTTTCACAACGAATTGGGCCTGCCGAAGGATCCCCGGATGATGGATCGGACCGAGGCGGTCGAACTTCTTGAAACCGAATTTCCGCGTCTTGGCCTCACCCACTATCGCAACCTTTATGATCCGACGCAGATCATCGCCGATATGCTGGCGGCGATCTCGCGCGCCAAGGACGAGGTAGTCGACGAAGCGCGATATGCCGAACTGGCGGAGGCGATGCTTGGGAGCGCAGCGACGCCGGAGGAGCGCGAAGCGGCTGAACGGGCGGCGGAGGTCGCTCGCGTCTACGCGGCCTATGAGGGATTGAAGCGGCAGGCGCATTGTGTCGATTTCGGTGACCTTGTCTCGATGCCCGTGCGCTTGATGGAACGAGATTCCGAAATCCGCGCCCACCTTCAGGCACAATATGACCATGTCCTGGTCGATGAATATCAGGACGTAAACCGCAGCAGCGTCCGCCTGATTACGGCCCTACGAAGTGATGGGCGCAATCTGTGGGCGGTCGGGGATGCGAAGCAGTCGATCTACCGGTTTCGGGGCGCATCGTCGTTCAACATGACGCGCTTCGGAACGTCCGATTTTTCCGGTGGTGCGCGAGGCCGCCTGAAGCGAAATTATCGCTCGGTCGACGAAGTGGTACAGGCATTCTCGGCCTTCGCCATTCGCATGAAGGCTGGAGACCAAGATAGCGGCCTCGAATCCGAGCGTGGCAAGAGTGGGAGTTCTCCTGAACTCCGCACGGTCGATCAATCGCCGCAACAGACGGTGGCGATTGCCGATGCAATCGAGGAGATGCGCCGAGCGGGGCATGCTTATCGTGACCAGGCTGTGCTTTGTACCGGGAATGAAAAACTCTCGGATCTCGGACAGGATTTGGAGCGCCTTGGTGTTCCAGTTCTTTTTCTAGGCAGCCTTTTCGAGCGGCCAGAAATCAAAGAGCTTCTGTCACTGCTGACAATTCTCACTGATCGGCGGGCGATGGGAATGGTTCGCGCAGCGTGCATGTCGGAGTTCGCGATGCCGATCTCTGACGTCGATGCGATATTTAGTCACCTGCGCGCGTCGGACTCTACACCAGGGGCGTGGCTGGGCGAGTTAGGTGCGATCACCGGCCTGTCCGAGGCCGGCAGCGCGGCGTTGGGGGCTATGGCGGCCGCGATGCGCGGCTTTGACCAGAGCGCCTCGCCCTGGACGGTGTTGGCCACGCTGTTGCTCGATCGGACCCGTATCGCGGCGCGCATTGGCGGTTCGAGTGATATCGCCGAACGCACGCGTGGCCTCGCGATTTGGCAGTTCATGAATTTCCTGCGTGTGCAGCCCGGCGGTCAAGGGCTCCCCATTGTTCGGCTCCTTAATCGGGTGCGCAGGCTTGTGCGGTTGGGCGATGATCGTGATCTACGGCAGCTCCCTGCCGCAGCGCAGGGGCTTGATGCCGTGCGGCTGATGACCATTCACGGGGCAAAGGGACTTGAGTTTCCTGTCGTGCATGTGCCTGGTCTCAATGGCGATACTATTCCCAGGACGCCACAAGCACCGCCGTGCCCGCCGCCAGATGGAATGGTCGAGGGCGCCGAGGGCCGTGCGCTCGATGTTTTCCGCGCTGGTCATGCCGAGGAGCAAGAATGTTTGTTCTATGTCGCGCTGTCGCGCGCCCGCGACCGCCTGTTTCTGTACGCCCCGACCCAGAAATCAAATGGCCATAACCGACCGTTGTCGAGTTTTCTCGATAGGGTTGGATCGGGCCTGTTGCGAACGAAGGTCAGCCCGACGCGAAACTTGCCGCCCGCACCCGAGGCCAGTGATGTCCCGCTCGTCATTGAAGGTGCTCTTCGATTTACCGGGGCGCAGATCGCGCTCTACGAACGCTGTCCAAGGCGCTTCTTCTACACCCACGTCCTCCAGGTCGGCGGGCGTCGGACGGCAACGGCCTTCATGCAGATGCACGAAGCGGTTCGAACCGTCTTCCAGGCCGTGATTGCTGACGCGAGCATCATCGGCGGAGAAGGCGACTTGGAAGGGCAGATCATCAACGCGTTTGCTGCGCATGGATTGGCTGATCACGGCTATGTCACGGAGTATAAGGGGTTCGCCACCTCAATGATCCGGTATTTCCTCGCGGCGCGCGAGGGCCACACACCAGAGACGCCTACGGCTCTCAGCACTGCGTTTGGCGCCGAGGAAATTATCGTGCGCCCAGACGAGGTCCTGGTGCGGTCCGATGGCAGCCGCACGCTTCGGCGGGTTCAAACCGGACATTTTCGTACCTCAGAAATGGATGATGTCGGTGTCGCTGCCTTCCTCCTGGCGGCCCAACGGGCATTTCCCGGCGCCAGCGTCGAACTCGTCCATCTGTCCGACCAGACAGTCAGGCCGCTCGATCTAACGACCAAGAAGCTTCAGAATCGGCAGGAAAAGCTCGCGCTGTTTCTTGAGCGGATTCGCGGTGGCAATTTTCCAGCGGATCCTTCTGCCCGGACGTGCCCGGGTTGTCCGGCATTTTTTGTGTGCGGCCCGACACCGGCGGGCACCCTCAAAAAAAGTTTTGGCTGATCTTACCGGTTGGGCGTTGTCGCACCGATTGAACCCTTAGAGCCAGGCGCCGCTTGGCCAAACTCTAAGGAACAAACGACAATGAATACCGACGAAATTCTCGATTTTGACGATCTGGGCTATGCCCTGCGCGAAGGCCGGGCACTGCGTCCGGCGCGGGGCTATCGCATTCGCTTCGCACAGGACGGCCTCAATTTCCGCAACCTCGATGTTGCCGACCCGGTGCCGTTGGGCCGTCAGATTCTGACTGCCGCTGGGCGCGATCCGCAGGATAGCTACAGTCTTTTCGCTATCCTGCCGTCCGGCGATTTCGAGGATGTGCGGCTTGATGAACCATTTGATCTGCGCGAGCGGGGTGCCGAACGGTTTGTCGCGTTCCAGACCGATAGTGACTTCAAACTGACGCTGAACGATCATCAGCTCGAGTGGGGCAAGCCGGCGATCGGTGGCGCCGCACTCTATGCGTTGGCGAATATCGGCGACGATGAAGCGGTCTTCCTGGAGGTGCGTGGGGGCGAAGATCGGCTGATTGAGCCCGCCGACCTGGTCGACCTGACTGCCCCCGGCATCGAGCGTTTCATTACCGCGCCCAAGACGTTCGAGATCATCGTTAACTCACGGCCGCGGGAAGTCGAGGCTCAGCAGGTTAAGTTCGAACAGGTCGTGCAACTGGCTTTTCCCGGTCCACACGAAACCAACGTGGTCTTTTCGATGATGCGGCACGGCCATCTCGAACATCGGTTCGTGCAACACATTCCCGATGGGCTTGAACCAGGCGTGCTCTATGTTTCGATGGAATATGGAACGGCTGCACACAGCTGCTGTTGCGGGTGCGGCGAGGAGGTGGTGACGCCCTTCACGCCGATCGACTGGAAGATGACGTTTGACGGGGAAACAGTGTCGCTCAATCCGTCCATTGGAAATTGGACGCTCGCTTGCCGCTCTCACTATGTGATCAAGCGGGGGCGGGTGATTGAGTCAGGGCCATGGACGGACAAACAGGTCGAAGCCGAACGCCATCGGGATCGTGTGGCCAAGGCACGCTTCTATGGTGTGCCTGACCCCACCGAACCCGTTGCAACAGCAGGTCAGGTGGAGCCACCTTCGCAAGCTAAGCCAGGTTTTGTGGGCCGCATCTTGCGCTGGGTGAGCAAGGCTGGGCGCTGAACCAAGCGGCAGTGGTTGATACAAAACCTCGGACTAAACACGCGTCCTCAATTAGGGGATTCCCAAACAGTAGTATGTGTGATTCATAACGGGTTGGCCATAGTGGAGGGGCCGGCCGATGACAAGACGTTATGCGCTGCGCGATGATCAATGGGACCGGATCAAGGATTTTCTGCCGGGGCGGGAAGACACTGTTGGGGTAACGGCTAAAGACAATCGTTTGTTTGTGGATGCGATGCTGTATCGTTATCGCGCCGGGATACCATGGCGTGACTTACGACCGCAGCGGTGCTGCTCGACAAGGCAGTTGAGAGCTATCGTCAGGCCAACGAGGGCCCACTTGTTACGCGTACCAACGAAATCTTTATCTCGATCGCGGGCCATCAGCCGCCGGACGATTTTGACAAGCTCGATGTTGACTATCAAAAGCCGAACGATCCGCGTCTGATTGCACTGCGCGCCAACGGCGTCGCGTGCCGTGTGGAGGCGATGAGCGAGGGTACGCGCGACCATCTCTGGTTGGCACTCCGAATCGCCGCACTTGAACTGCGCGCGCGCGACGCCGAACCAATGCCTTTCCTTGCCGATGACCTATTCGCCTCGTCGGACGCCGTGCGCACCGGGGTGGGCATCCGGTATCTGGCGGAACTTGCGCGGCACACCCAGGTCATCCTGTTCACGCACCACGACTATGTGATCGATGCAGTCCGCCTGATGGTTCCCGACGCGCAAATTCACGAATTGACACGCGAGAAATTGCTTCCATAAATATTTGTAATTGCTGGTATCCGTTCACAGATCAGTTGCTGAAGGTTGTGCTTTTGGCCACCTTTCTGTGGCGCTTTTTACTTTATAACGCCGTCACGGAAGTATCCCAGTTCTTCATACCGGCACACTCTTCTGAATGTAAAATTTCTCTCACCTCGGCAAGCGACATCGCTAGATAGGCACCGACGACCGACCTCACCCAATCCCGGATCCACCGATCACAAGCGACCTCTTTGAATTCATCATCCAGCCACTCATTGCAGTTCTTCGACACCTGGCTCTTTGATCAAGCATACAACTTCTCAAGCGAGGCCTCTCTTGATACGCGGTCGAGTGCATAGGATTTCTGCTTGAACTCGACGCCATCCAACAATCTGTTGATATAACCAGACACCGTGTCGGCTGCACCAACTAAGGCAGCATCAATGCTGTGGATGTTCCGCTCCCGCCACGCACGATCGCACGGCCATACAATTTGGTTTTCACATCTACTTTCGTTTTTCCGGATGCCACATCCCGGATGAACCGGTTGATGTCCGACGAAATGACGTCCTTCACGCGCCGCGTTCCAAGCAACGGGAGGATATGACGTTTCACGCGGCCCCTGTCGGTGTATAAAGTGGATGCTTTCTTCGGGCGTCGCCCCTTACCGAGCACGATCCCTTTTTCGACATCCTCCAGATAGCGTTCACAAAGCTCTTTTACGGTAATCGCCTTGACGTCGAGCTGGCGCTGCTCTGCGGGGTTATCCCCTTGGGCGATCTGTCCAAGCAGTATCCGGGCTTCCTTGCGCGCCGTCTCCGGCGTCCAGACGCCATGCAGGCCGATCGTGTAGCGACGGCTTCGACCGCCTGAGCGGTACTGGACAAGGTAGCTCCGTTTGCCCGACGCGAAAACTCGCAAACCGAAGCCAGGCAGTTCTTCGTCCCAAATGAAATAGTCCGCCGTACGCACATCAGCTGTATCGACAACACGTTTACTTAGCTTGGCCATTTCCACTTCCTCCTCGCTCGCTTTGACTGCTTCCGCGGAAGCACCACGGAAGCAGTTGGCGGAAAATTACAGCTTGCTGTAGCGTACCGTATTCGGCGGGAGGATCAAAATATTTATTTAGAATCAGTAAGATATCGTACTATGGCGTATAAAGAGAAAACTTGGCGAGGGCCGTATTTTCTCCCTCCGAAGGCAGAGGCCAGGGGTTCGAATCCCTTCGGGTGCGCCAATTTAGTTAATGAAATCAATTCGTTATTGCCTCTCCTTTTGATGCGAACCAGCCGATGGCCGGTCTCGGAAGCGGCCAATCGGAAAAGCGCCCGATGAATCGGGCTTGCGGAACTTGCCCGCAATATAAAATTACCTGGTCTAAATTTCTTCAGGCCTGATAGCGGCGAAATATGGATACCTTGCCCTTGTCTTTAATCCGTGGCCGTCAGGGTTTCCCATAGCTGATCCGCGCCGATTTCAACCACGCGCTTCCCGAGATCGCCTGCCCACTGATCACCGGTTCCGAATTCCGCGCGCCAGGACCACAGGCGCCTTGTGGCGAAATGCAGCACATGTTCATAGGTGAAGCCGAATGCGCCATGCGCCTGGTGCGCGATGCTGGCCCCCTTGCCTGCCCCCTCGCCCGCGCGCGCCTTGGCGCTCGCTATGCGAAGCCAGACGTCGGCGGCGTTATTCGAGTGCAGCGATTTATCCACTGCGGCGCAGGCAGCCGATCCCGCCGCGCCGCAGGCCGCCACTTCATCCGCCAGCATGGCCAGATTTTGCTGCACCGCCTGAAACTTGCCAATGGGTTTGCCGAATTGAACCCGGTCATTGGCGTATTTCACGGATTCCACCAGCGCGCGTTCCAGCGCGCCGCCGATCTGCACTGCACGGATCAGTGCGCCATACAGTTCCACGGCATTTTCCGGCAGGCGCGCCGCCACATCACACGCGGACACCGGCGCCTGATCAAAGCGCAGCGTGTCGCGCGGTTCGCGCGCCATGTTTTTTTCGGGCGTCACCTGATAATCACCGCGCGCGACAAGCGCCACGCGCACGGCGCCCTCGGCCATCGCCACAACAACCACATGCTGCGCCGCACCGCCCCAGGGCACGCGCGGACACAGGCCATCCAGCCGCCAGCCATCGGATTCCCTATACAGATGCAGCGGCGCGCCCGGCGCGGCATTGGCAATGCTCATCGGCCCCAGCGGCGGCTCAATCCCCGCACAGTCCAGCAGCCAGCCGGCAAGAATGGTTTCCGCCAGCGGAATCGGCGCGCCATGCTGTCCCGCGCCGTGCAACACCACGCGCGCATCCAGCCATGAACAGCCCACGCCGCCGCGTTTTTCCGACACCAGCGGGAGGCTCAACCCCGCCTCTTCGACCGCTTTCCATAGCGCCGCAGGCCACACGCCGTCTTCCGCCGCAGCCAGCAATTCCGCCGTTACCATATCGCCCAGCAGACGGTTGACCGTATCGCCCAGCATTGTACTGATTTCACTCATTATAAATTCCTACCTTAAGCCAAGACCGCGCGCGATAATGCCACGCAAAATTTCCCGCGTGCCGCCGCGCATCGAATAGGAAACGCTGTTCTGCACCAGAAAGCCCATCACCTGTTCCAGATCGCTGGCGTCCGCACCGATGCGCGGCTCCACATTGAAAATCTGCTGCGCGATGGTGGGGATTTCCTGTTCGAACACCGCGCCCAAATCCTTGACGATGGAACCTTCCAGCGCGGGGTCGAGCCCGGCATTGAGTTTCGCCGCCACCGACACCGACATCTGCCGCAGGGTGGAGAGATGCGCGATCAGGCGGCCCACCGCCGCATGTCCCTGCGCGGTGGGGTTTATTGAAAGCTCGCGGATCATTTCCAGCACAAGCTGAATGCTGGACAGATAGCGTTCCGGCCCGCTGCGCTCGAACGCCAGTTCCGACATCACCTGCGACCAGCCATTATCCGCCTTGCCGACCACGGCGGAATCCGGCACGAACGCTTCTTCGAACACCACTTCGTTAAAGTGATGCTCACCCAGCAGGCTGCGGATCGGGCGCACCAGAATATTGTTTTTGGCTTTCAGATCGGTCCCGTCCAGATCGCGCAGATCGATCAGGAACTGCGTCAGCCCTTCCTGCCTGCCATCCGGGTTGCCGGTACGGAACAATCCGATCATCACATGCGCGGTGTGCGCGCCGCTGGTCCAGATTTTGCGCCCGGTAATCAGATAACCGCCATCCACCCTGACCGCTTTGCTGCGCACAGAGGCGAGGTCAGACCCGCTGTCCGGCTCCGACATGCCGATGCAGTAAAACATTTCGCCGCGCGTCACCGGCGGCAGATATTTCTGGCGTTGTTCCTCGGTGCCGAAGCGCAGCAGCAGCGGCCCGCTTTGCCGGTCGGCCACCCAGTGCGCCCCCACCGGCGCACCCGCCACCAGCATTTCCTCCAGCATCACATAACGCTCAAACGAGGTGCGCTCATGCCCGCCATATTTTTTCGGCCATACCATGCCGATAAAGCCGCGTTCGCCCATTTTGCGGCTGAACTCCGGGTCCGAACCGCTCCAGCTTTGCGCCCGGTCCAGCGGGCTGCGTTTTGCGTTGTGTTCGGCCAGAAAGTCGCGCACCTCACGGCGCAGTTCCGCTGCCGCTGGCGGTAAGGTGACCGGATCGAAACTGAATGTCTGCATTGCTCTTCCCCTGCTCAAATGACCAAATCCGGGTAATTTTAACGGAATTCAGCCAGAAAGCTGCCAATCTTCATTGTTCTGGAGTATGTTACAGGGAGTTATGAATGTTCTCAATGGATCAGTACAAGGGTTAGCCGGAGCTTGACATTATAGTTTATTATTCCTAACCTAGTTATGCGTATAAGCAATGCGCTTAACTAACTGAGGTTTGTATGTTGCGCTCTATTGACACTGCCGATACCGAGCTATTGGGAGAAATCAGTAAATTACATCAAACCACCAGCGCGCGAATTCGCGCATTGCATGCCGCCGGCTGGCCGCGCAGCAAAATCGCCAAGGCGCTGGGCAAAAGGTATCAGCACGTTCGCGGCGTCCTGATTGATGATGAAAGACGGCTGGCTGCGGCTTCACCCAAGCCGGTCGAAACCCGGAAAGTGGCGCAGAACGCAATGTCTCCGGTCTGCGACTCTGAATATCTTCACGCCATACTGAAAAATACACGGCAGGCAGTAAAGCGGCCCTTGAATCTCTCGTTTAATTCCAGCCTGTTAGAAGCGGCGAAGTTGCTGAACATTAACTTGACCGAGTTGCTGGAGCGCCGCGTGGTAGAGGTGTTAAAACAGGAAGCAATGTCGCGCTGGCAAGCTGAAAACCGCGAGGCGATAGAGGCGTCCAACCAGTTTGTCGAGCGCAATGGTCTTTGGAGCGATGGGTTGCGGCAATTCTGATGGCGCAATTCGATGTGTACCGGAACCCGAATAAAGCAAGTTCCCGCGCCATTCCGTTTCTGGTGGATGTGCAATGCGACCATTTGTCGGGCTTTGAGACGCGGGTGGTTATTCCGCTTACAACGGCTGAGCAACTCGATAAAGCGGCCAGACGATTGAATCCTCATTTCGAGATAGATGGCGCCGCACTGATCATGATGACCGAACGTCTTGCGGCGGTTCCAAAGCAGGCACTGGGGCCGCAGGTAACCTCGCTTGCGAAACATCGAGACGACATCCTTGCCGCCCTTGATTTTTTGATCCTCGGTTTTTGAACCGTAAGACTTATACCAGCGGCCCTATGTTTGGACTCACAGTCCTCCAGGATGACAAACCGGGGGCTTGATGCAGGTTACTACACAGGGCCGTAAGACCTGGAAAAGGATGTCTTGACATTCCGGTTTTACTGTTCAGCTTTTTTATCTGACTGAGTTTTACCTTAAACCCGCACCACCTTGCCCGGGTTCATCAGATTGCCGGGATCGAGCGCCAGTTTGATGGCGCGCATGACGCTGACGGCTTCGCCATGTTCGGCTTCCAGAAAACCGAGTTTGCCGAAGCCGATGCCGTGTTCGCCGGTGCAGGTGCCGTCCATTGCCAAAGCGCGCAGGATGAGGCGTTCGTTGAAGGCCTTGCAGCGCGCCACTTCTTCGGGGTTGCCGGGGTCAAAGATCAACAGGGTGTGGAAATTTCCGTCCCCCACATGACCTATAATAGGCGCTTGGATGCCACTGGCGGCCAGATCGCGTTTGGTTTCCTCGATACATTCCGCCAGGCGCGAGATCGGTACACAGACATCGGTCGGCATGCCTTTCTTGCCGGGGTGCATGGCCAGCGATGCGTAATAGGCGGTGTGGCGCGCCTCCCATAATTTGTTGCGCACCTCGGTTTTGGTGGCCCAGTCAAAGGCGCCGCCGCCATATTCCGCCGCGATTTCGCCAAAGCGCTGCGCCTGTTCGCGCACGCCTGCTTCGGTGCCGTGAAATTCCAGAAACAGGGTCGGCTGTTCGACCAGATTTAGGCCGGAATATTTGTTGATGCCCGCAACGGAAATTTCATCGATCAGTTCGATGCGCGCCACCGGCAGGCCCGATTGAATGGTGGCGATGGTGGCGTTGACCGCGCTTATGATATCGGGAAAGCGGCAGGTCGCCGCCGAGATCGCTTCGGGAACCGGATGCAGCTTTACCGCCACTTCGGTGATCACGCCGAGTGTGCCTTCGGAACCCACAAACAGCCGCGTCAGATCATAGCCGCTGGAGCTTTTACGTGCGCGGCGCGCGGTGCGCACCACGCGCCCGTCCGCCATCACCACGGTAAGGCTCAGCACATTTTCGCGCATGCCGCCATACAGCACCGCATTGGTGCCCGAGGCGCTGGTCGCCGCCATGCCGCCCAGGGTTGCGTCCGCCCCCGGATCAATCGGAAAGAACAGGCCGGTATCGCGGATATATTCGTTCAGGGTTTTGCGGGTAACGCCTGCTTCGACAATACAATCCCCGTCCGCCACATTCACCGACAGGATTTTATTCATCCCGGTCAGGTCGAGGCATACGCCGCCTGCAATCGCCGCCACATGGCCTTCCAGAGAGGTGCCCGCGCCGAATGGAATTACCGGCGTACCATTGGCCGCGCAGATGCGCACAATTTCGACAACCTCATCGGTGGAATGCGCGAACACCACCGCATCGGGGGCATGGGGGGCGTGATAGGATTCATCCTTGCCATGCTGTTCGCGCACAGAAGCCGAGGTCGACAGCCGCGCGCCAAAACGGCTGCGCAGCAGATCAATCGTATCCTGGTTCCGTGCCGGTTCCGCCATATGCGGCCCCTCCCTGTTTTATCGTTGCTGCCATTATAGGGGGTAATCACGGGATTTGTCCAAAGGCCTGCAAATAGGCTAAACTGCACCAGAATTTAACTGGAAGCAGACCCCATGACACAGATGCATTTCGAAGCCAAACCCATCGAAATTACCGGGCAGCGGGTGCTGCCCGAATGGATCGATTATAACGGCCATATGAATGTGGCGTTTTACGTGCTGGCCTTTGACAAGGCGCTGGATCAGGTATTCGACATGCTCGATATCGGCGTGGATTATGTGCAGCGCACCGGCGATTCCGCCTTTGTGTTGCAAAACCATGTGGCCTATCTGGCGGAGCTGAAACTGGGCGATCCGATCCGCGTGAGTTTTCAACTGCTTGATTGGGACGCCAAGAAAGTGCATTATTTCATGCATATGTATCACGCCAGCGAAGGTTTTCTGGCCGCCACCGCCGAACAGGTGATGATGCATGTCAGCCTGGAAACACGGCGTTCGTCCCCGTTTCCCGCCGGGGCGCAGGCAAAATGGGCCGCAATGCAGGAAGCGCATGGCAAATTACCCCGCCCGGAAACCGCCGGGGCCAGCATTGGCATCCGCCGCAAGACGGCGGCCTGAATCCATCCGGACTGTAAGTAACAGGCGAAAATGGCCCGTTTCACATGCTAAACTGCGCCATGACCCAGCCTGATTCTCAGCCCCCGCAAACCATACAGACGCCCGCCTATCTGGGCGGGCTAAATGCCGTGCAGCGTGAGGCGGTTGAGGCGCTGGACGGGCCGCTTCTGGTGCTGGCGGGGGCTGGCACCGGGAAAACGCGGGTGCTGACCTCGCGCATTGCGCATATACTCTGGACGCGGCGCGCATTTCCTTCGCAAATTCTGGCGGTTACTTTTACCAACAAGGCCGCGCGTGAAATGCAGGAACGGGTGGGAGCGCTGATCGGTGGCGCGGTAGAAGGCATGCCCTGGCTTGGCACCTTTCATTCCATCGGCGCGAAGATTTTACGCCGCCATGCGGAACTGGCCGGACTGAGCTCCAATTTCACCATTCTGGATACGGACGATCAGATACGCCTGTTGAAGCAATTACTGAGCGCCGCCGATATTGATGACAAGCGCTGGCCCGCACGCTCGATGGCCGCCCTGATTGACCGCTGGAAGAACCAGGGCCTGACCCCGGACAAAGTACCGGAAGCGGAATCTTTCAGTTTCGCCAATGGCAAGGGGCGTGAATTATATGCCGCCTATCAGTTGCGGCTGAAAGTTTTGAATGCGGCGGATTTTGGCGATCTGCTGCTGGAATGCCTGAATATTTTACAGCGCAACCCGGATGTGCTGGCGCAATATCAGGAACGCTTCAAATATATTCTGGTGGATGAATATCAGGACACCAATGTCGCGCAATATTTGTGGCTGCGGCTGCTGGCGCAGGGGAGGCGCAACATCTGCTGCGTGGGCGATGACGACCAATCCATCTATGGCTGGCGCGGGGCGGAGATTGGAAATATCCTGCGTTTTGAAAAGGATTTCCCCGGCGCGCGCATCGTGCGGCTGGAACAGAATTACCGCTCAACGCCCAATATTCTGGCGGCGGCAAGCGGCATGATCACCGCCAATGAGGGGCGGCTTGGAAAAACCCTGTGGACGGATCATCAGGAAGCGGGTGAAAAAATCCAGATCTGTGGCGTGTGGGACGGGGCCGAAGAGGCTCGAATCATCGGCGAGCAGGTTGAACAATTGCAGCGCGGCGGCGGCAAGCTGAATGATATGGCGATCCTGGTGCGGGCCGGCCGTCAGACCCGCGAGTTTGAAGAACGTTTCCTGACCCTTGGCGTGCCATACCGGGTGATAGGCGGGCCGCGATTTTATGAACGGATGGAAATTCGTGACGCCATCGCCTATTTGCGCGTCATTGCGCAACCCGGCGATGATCTGGCGTTTGAGCGCATTCTCAATAAACCCAAGCGCGGCCTGGGCGATGCGGTTGTGCAAAAACTGCATCAAACGGCGCGGGCGCAGAATATTCCGCTGACCCGCGCCATGGGCCTGCTGCTGGAAACCGACGAACTGCCCGCGCGCAGCCGCAATCCGTTACGTTCACTGGATGCTGATTTCAACCGCTGGCGCGGCATGCTCAATCATGTGGATCATCCGCAATTGACACAGACCGTACTGGATGAAAGCGGCTATACGGCCATGCTGAAGGCTGACCGGTCCCCCGATGCGCCCGGCCGTCTGGAAAATCTGAAGGAACTGGTGAACGCGCTGGAAGCGTTTGAAAATCTGGGCGGCTTTCTGGAACATGTTTCACTGGTGATGGAAAACCAGCAATCCGGTTCCGAAGACCGCATCAATATCATGACCCTGCACAGCGCCAAGGGACTGGAGTTCCACACCGTATTCCTGCCCGGATGGGAGGAAGGCCTGTTTCCCAGCCAGCGCAGCATGGATGAAAATGGTACGCCGGGCCTGGAGGAAGAACGCCGTCTGGCCTATGTCGGAATCACCCGCGCGCGCGAACGGGCGCGGATACTTTATGCCGCCAACCGGCGCGTATATAATTTATGGCAGGCCGCCCTGCCCTCACGTTTCATCAGCGAACTGCCGCCCGATACCGTCAGCATACAGACCAGTCAGGGCGTTTATGGTGGCGGCATGCGTGAGGTAAATCCGATGTTCGAACAGAATTACGATACGCCCGGTTGGCAGCGTATGCAGTCCGCCAAACACCAGCCCCGCAGTGTAACTATCGAGGCGCGCGCACACAGCGCCCGCGCCACGCCCGCCACTGAGACATGCGAACACGCCAAAGGCGCGCGGGTGTTTCACGTGAAATTCGGTTATGGCCATGTCGCCGATGTGGATGGCAACAAGCTTGAGATTGAATTTGAAAAATCCGGCCGCAAGCGTGTTATCGGCGCCTTTGTGCAACCGGCCTGACGCATGACCACCCCCCTTATACAGGCAACACTGAAACTGCCCGCATTTGCGGCCCCCAGCGTGGCAGATTTACTGGAGGGGCTGGACGAACCACAAGCCCTGTCGGTTGCTTCGTTTGAAATTCCAGGTACGGCTGACTTTAACGTTGAGGCGCTATATCCCGAAGCGCCATCGGCGGAAAACCTGCAACGCAGTATCGCGCCGCTGATCGAGGCGTTGCAGATAACAATGCCGCAGATCACACTGAGCCCATTGGAAGACCGCGACTGGGTGGCGCAATCGCTGGCCGATCTGCCCCCCATTGCCGCAGGGCGGTTTTTTATTGCAGGTGCGCATGGGCTTGACCGCGCGCCACGCGCCGCCATCCGTCTGCATGTCGAGGCGGGACAGGCCTTTGGCACGGGGCATCATGAAACCACTTTAAGCTGTCTGCTGGCGCTGGACTATATCGCGCGGCGCCGGCGTTTTACCCGTGTGCTGGATCTTGGCTGCGGCACCGGCGTGCTGGGCATGGCGGCGGCAAAACTCTGGCGGCGCAAGGTTATCGCCAGCGACATTGACCCGATAGCGGTGCATGTCACCCGTGAAAATGCGGTGCGCAACGGCCTGGCCGCTTTTATGCGCCCGGTAACTGCGGCGGGGTTCGCGCACCCCGCCATTTCCGGCGCCGCCCCCTATGATCTGGTGCTGGCGAATATTCTGGCGCGGCCATTAATACGGCTGGCAACGCCCATGGCGCGGCGCGTTGCCCCCGGTGGCTATGTAATTCTATCGGGGCTTCTGCGCACACAGGAAGCCGCCGTGCGCAGCGCCTATGGAACACAGGGGCTTTTCCTGGAGCGGCGCTTTTTACGCAACGAATGGTCTACTTTACTTCTTCGTAAAGTAAAATTGCGCTAGGATACAAACCATGGATATGACCCCAACATTGACGGAACCCGGCGACCGACTGGCAAGCCTGCGGGCGGAATTAACGCGGCGTGGACTTGCCGGTTTCATGGTTCCGCGCGCCGATGCGCATCAGGGCGAATATGTGCCGCCCCATGATGCGCGCCTGGCCTGGCTGACCGGCTTTACAGGCTCAGCCGGGACAGCCGTTATTCTGCAAAATCAGGCCGCAATTTTTGTCGATGGACGCTATACATTGCAGGTGCGCGATGAGGTTGACACCGGTTTGATCACCCCGCTGCCGGTGATGGAACAGTCGCCGGAAGACTGGATTGCCCAACATCTGTCCAGGGGCGGCCGGCTGGGATATGACCCATGGCTGCATACGCCGGATGGCGTTTCGCGCCTGCAATCCGCCTGCGACAGGGCGGGTGCAGTGCTTGAGGCGTGTACGGATAATCCTATTGACGCCGTATGGGCGGATCAGCCGCCCCCGCCCAGGGCGGCCATTACGCCCTACCCGCTTGAATATGCCGGCGAGGAATCCGCTTCCAAACGCGCGCGCATTGCGGCACTTATTGCGAAAACACCGGCTGACGCCACCGTGCTGACCATGCCGGATTCCATTGCATGGCTGCTGAATATTCGGGGCGGAGATGTATCGCATTCGCCGCTGCCCCTGTCATTTGCCATTCTGTATGCGGATGGCCGGGGTGAGCTGTTTCTTGATCCGGATAAAATCAGCGATGGACTGGCCGCACATCTGGGCGATCAGGTAACACTATATAATCCTGACAGGCTTGGTCCGGCTCTGGATGCTCTGGGCAAAAAAGCGCAGCGCGTGCTGCTGGACACCAGTACAGCAGCCGCATGGATTTCCAGCCGTCTCATGGCCGCAGGCGCAAAAATCATTTCCGGCGCGGATCCATGCGCGTTACCCAAGGCGCGCAAAAACGCATCCGAAATTTCTGGTATGCAAAAAGCGCATATCCGCGATGGCGCGGCCCTGTGCAGCTTTCTGGCCTGGCTGGATCAGGCGGCAGCGTGTGGCGGACTGGATGAAATTACCGCTTCCGATAAACTGGAAAGCTTTCGCAGGGCGACAGGCTGTTTACGGGATTTGAGTTTCCCAACCATTTCCGGCGCTGGGCCAAATGGCGCCATTGTGCATTACCGGGCGAGTGCAAAAAGCAATCGTATGCTGGAACAAGGCAATCTGTACCTGCTTGATTCAGGCGCGCAATATCTGGATGGCACCACCGATGTCACCCGCACCATTGCTATCGGCACTCCGTCTGCGGAGCAACAGGATCGCTTTACCCGCGTGCTGAAAGGACATATAGGCCTGGCCACTATCAAATTCCCAAAAGGCGTGACCGGCGCGCATCTGGACGTGCTGGCCCGTGCGGCGCTATGGAAGGCCGGGCTGGATTATGACCACGGCACCGGCCATGGCGTTGGCTGTTATCTGGGCGTGCATGAAGGGCCGCAGAGCATTTCGCGCCGCCCCAATAGCGTCGCGCTGGAACCGGGCATGATCGTCTCCAATGAACCTGGCTATTACAAACAGGGCGCCTATGGCATCCGCATTGAAAATCTGGTGCTGGTGACCGAACCGAAAATGATAGCGGGCGGCGAACGCGAAATGATGGGCTTTCAGTCCCTTACCCTTGCGCCGATTGATGTGCGCCTGGTGGCGCGTGAATTACTGAATGATGAAGAGGCGGAGTGGCTGAACGCCTATCACGCAACAGTGCGTGAAACCCTAACGCCACTGGTGGATGCACAAACCAAAGCATGGCTGGCCAATGCGACACGCGAGATTTAAGCGCCAATCAGCGCCAGCCATTCGTCTTCGCTAAGGATACTCAAACCAAGTTCAGCAGCTTTTTTAAGTTTTGAACCTGCATCCGCCCCGGCAATAACATAATCCGTTTTGGCGGAAACCGACCCCGCCACCTTGGCGCCCAGACTTTGCGCGCGGGCCTTGGCCTCATCACGCGACATTTTTTCCATGGAACCGGTAAACACCACTGTCTTGCCTGCAACGGGCGAGGTTACAGCCGGTGCAATAAAATCCAGCACCGTTATCTCATCCAGCAGCGCCTTAATTGCCGCCATAATGTGTGTTTCAGAAAAATATTCGATGACAGATTTGGCCAGTGTTTCCCCAATTCCGTCAATGGAAAGCAGGTCATGATAAGCCGTACTTTCCGGAGCGGCAGCCGCCAGCATCTCCTGACGAAGATTTTCAAACGAATGATAATGGCGCGCCAACAGCCGCGCATTATTCTGCCCCACATGGCGGATGCCCAGCGCATAAATAAACCGCTCCAGTGCTATTTCACGGCGCGCCTCAATGGCCTTGAACAGGCTAGATGCTGATAATTCTCCCCACCCTTCCTGTTCCTGCAATTTCTTGACCTGCGTTGCATCGCGCGCCTGTAATGTAAAAATATCCGCAAAATCCCTGATCAATCCCTGATCGTAGAAAAATGCGATCTGCTTCTCACCCAACCCTTCTATGTCAAAGGCGTCGCGGCTGACAAAATGCCGCAGGCGCTCCACCACCTGGGCCGGACACAGCGCGCGGTTGCCGCAACGCCAAACAGCATCTTCCTTGCCCGTTTTCACATCGGCCTCACGCACAGCCCGACTGCCACAGGCCGGACATATAGTATTAAAAACATAGGGCGTTGAATCAGCAGGGCGCTTGTCCAGAATCACCGCAACAATCTGTGGAATCACGTCCCCCGCACGCTGCACGATGACGGTGTCGCCGATGCGCACATCCTTGCGTTTGATCTCGTCTTCATTGTGCAGGCTGGCGTTGGACACCACAACACCGCCAACGGTGACGGGCCGCAGTTTCGCCACTGGCGTCAGCGCGCCGGTGCGGCCCACCTGAATTTCAATCGCCTCCAGTACCGTCTGCGCCTGCTCTGCAGGAAACTTGTGCGCAATCGCCCAGCGCGGCGAGCGGGACCGGAAACCAAGCCGTTCCTGCAAATCCAGCCGGTCAACCTTATAAACCACACCGTCAATGTCATAACCCAGCAATGCGCGCTTTTCCTGCAGGCGCGTATATACCGCCAGCATTTCACCAGGGTTTTTACACAGCTGCATTTCCGGATTGACTGGCAACCCCCAGTTTTTAAACCGGCCAATCATTTCCATCTGGGTATTTGCAGGAAAATCACTGATTTCACCCCAGGCATAGGCAAAAAAGCGCAAGGGCCGTTGCGCGGTAATGGCGGGATCAAGTTGCCGCAACGAACCGGCGGCGGCGTTGCGCGGGTTCATGAAAGCAGGTTTGCCGTCCGTCCCCTGCCGCGTATTCAGCGCCGCAAAATCATCATGCGAAATATAGATCTCGCCGCGCACATCAATGATGCGCGGCACGTCGCCGCCCTTCAGCATGGCGGGAATATCGCGGATCGTGCGCAAATTTTCCGTGACATTTTCACCAACAAAACCATCGCCGCGCGTTGCGCCGGACACAAATTCTCCATTCTCGTAACGCAATGTGATGGAAACCCCATCAATCTTCGGCTCTGCTGTAAAATGCAAGGGTTCGTCCGCAGTCATTCCCAGAAACTTCCGGGCGCTGTCACAAAAATCCGTCACATCTTCCGTCGTAAAGGCATTATTGAGCGACAGCATGGGGCGCGCATGCGTGCTTTTCTCAAACCCTTCCAGCACAGCAGCGCCAACACGCAAGTCAGGACTATCCGCCCGTTGCAGATGCGGAAAGCGTTCCTCAAGCGCCAGGTTTCGCTGCCGCAATGCATCGTACTCAGCATCGGAAATAATTGGCGCATCTTGCCGGTGATAATGCGCATCATGCACCGCAATTTCTTCTGCCAAACGCGCCAGCTCCGCCTTTGCCTGCGCCTCGGTCAATTCCTCAACCGGAATTTTTTCGGCTCCCGTCACCGCCCGGCCCCGGCGGTCATCAAACTGTCGGCGGCGGCGCGCGCCGCATCGGTTACTTCTGCACCTGCCAGCATACGGGCAATTTCCTCGCGCCGCGCTGCGGCATCCAGAATTTCAACCGATGTCGTGGTGGCCGCACCGCCTTTGGCTATTGTGCGTTTTTGCACCCGCCAGTGGGTCGCGCCGCGCGCCGCCACCTGCGGGGAATGGGTAACCACCAGCACTTGCGCGCCAGTGGCCAGCCGCGCCAGCCGGTCGCCAATAGCGTCGGCCACGGCGCCGCCGACGGCGCTATCCACTTCGTCAAACACCAGCGCCCGGCCCATGCTGGATGAGACGGATTTTGCAAGCACCATGCGCAACGCCAGCATGAAGCGGGACAATTCGCCGCCTGAAGCAATTTTGATCAACGCGCCCGGATTGGAGCCGGGATTTGTCGCCACCTGAAACTCCACCCGGTCAATGCCGTCTGCGCCACGCTCTGAACCGGTCAGCGGGTTTATGGCGGTATGGAAAATCGCCTTGTCGAGCTTCAGCGGCGTAAGTTCTTTTTTTACGGCCTTGTCCAGACGCGCGGCACTTTGCGTGCGCGCATCATGCAAACGTCTGGCAATGACGTCATAGGCGGCAAGACTGGCCGCATACTGTTTTTCCAGTTCCTCCAGCCGTGAAGTTCCCGCATCGATCAGGTTTAACTGCCCCGCGATCCGCGTCTGCAATTCCGGCAGGGCTTCTACCGTGACATGATGCTTGCGCGCCGCCGCCCGCAGGGCAAACAGACGCGCCTCGGAAGTTTCCAATTGGCGCGGATCAAATTCCATATTTGACAATGCCAGTTCCAACTGTGCGCGGGCCTCCATCGCATCCGATGCGGCGCTGGCAAGCGCACCCAGTGCGGCATCAAGACGGCCAACGGACGTATCCGCAATACGTTCCAGGCGGCGCAAAGCAGAGGATAATAGCGCCTCGGCGCCACCCCCATTGCCGCCCAGATCACGCAGCGCCGCATTCATTTCTTCCGCGAGTTTTTCAGAAGACATCATCAGGGTGCGTGCGGCCGCCAGCTCGGCCTCCTCGCCCGGTCTGGGGGCAAGCATTTCCAGTTCATTCAGGACGTGGCGCAGATAATCTTCTTCTATCTGGGCTTTTTCCAGATCGGCGCGCGCCTGAGACAGCGCCTCGCCCGCTTGCTGCACGTCGCGATGCGCCGCGCGGCACAATGCCAGATCGGCACCATGATCACCAAACGCATCCAGTAACGCCCGATGCCCGCTGATGTTCAGCAACCCGCGATCATCATTCTGACCGTGCACCTCTATCAGCAGATCGCCAACTGTGCGCAGCAATCCAATACTGATCGCCTGGTCATTTACAAAGGCGCGGCTGCGGCCATCGGCGCCAATGACACGGCGCAGAATAATGCCGTCGCTGGTGTCGATACCCTGTTCAGACAAAAGATCTGTGACCGGATGTGAACGTGATACGGAAAATTCGGCGCTGGCGACGGCCTGATCGCATCCCTTGCGGATCATGGCGCTATCGGCCCGCGCGCCCGTGGCCAGGCCCAGCGCATCCAGCATGATGGATTTTCCCGCACCGGTTTCACCGGTCAATACCGTCAGGCCCGGCGCGATTTGCAAATCCAGCCGGTCAATAAGAACAAGATTGCGTACCGAAATGCCGGCCAGCATTTATTCAATCTCTCTGGATATGGTTTTGAATCAGCTAATCCCGCTAAAGGCTTTGCTGATCCATGACTTCCTGTTTTCTACTGGACGAACATCCTTGCCGGTCAGCAGGCTGTAGCTGTCCTGATACCAGTCGCTACCCGGATAATTATGCCCCAGAACCGCCGCCGCCGACTGCGCTTCGTCGATGATGCCCAATGCCACATAGCTTTCGGTCAGGCGATGCAGCGCCTCCGGCACATGCGTAGTTGTCTGAAAAGATTCCACCACAATACGGAAACGGTTGATCGCCGCAAGATATTCGTGCTGTTTCAGATAGTAACGCCCAATCTCCATCTCTTTTCCGGCAAGATGGTCATTTGTTAAATCAATTTTCAACCGCGCATCACGGGCATAATCACTGGTGGGAAAGCGGCGCACAACTTCTGTCAGCGCGCGCAAGGCCTCGGCGGTAATTTTCTGATCACGACCGATATCAGAAATCTGTTCGTAATAGGAAATCGCCACGAGATAATAAGCATAGACCACGTCCCGATTGCCGGGATGCAGGGATATGAAACGCTGCGCCGCCAGTATCGCCTTGTCATATTCATTGATCTGATAATTGGAATAGGCCGCCATCAGCATGGATCGGCGCGCCCATACCGAATAGGGGTGCTGACGCTCCACCTCATCAAACTGTTCGGCCGCCTGAAAGTAGCGCCCCTTTTGCAATTCCTTCAGGGCCGTATTGTAGATTTCTTCTACCGGGCGCTCAAAATATTTGACTTCTTTGGCGCCCATACCGGCACAGCCTGTTACGGCCAGCGCCAGTGCCATAACCGCGGCAAACCCAAAAATACGGGCTTTTGCGCTGGTGAAAGTCCCGTTTGCTTTAATCCTCATATGCCCTGACTCAGCAATAGCCTGTGATCCAGACTCTGTTTAGCGCATTTGGCCTGCCAGCGCCAATAATGTGTAAGGGTGATTGCAGAAGATGATAATGCCGCGCTTATCCGCGCGCGGCGCGGCGGACTTTTGGTAGCGCCATTTCTGGGGCCCGGCGCGGTGCGCCCATCGGCCCCTCGCAATATTCCCAGGCCTGTGGACTACTGAACAGGGCCTGCAATAGTTTATTGTTCAGGCCGTGACCCGCGCGCACACCTTCAAAGCGGCCCACAATGGGTACGCCAGCCAGATAAAGATCACCGATCGCATCCAGAATTTTGTGGCGGACGAATTCATCGGGGAAACGCAATCCCCCATCGTTCAGAATTTTGTCTCCATCCAGCACAATGGCGTTTTGCAACGTGCCGCCACGGGCCAGACCAAGAGATTTCAGATGATCGACCTCGTGCAAAAATCCGAACGTGCGCGACGGCGCAATGTGCGTTTTGAAGGCGCCCGGGATAGCATCAAAAGAATAGAACTGCCGTCCAATAACTGTTCCCGGAAAATCGATTTCAAAATTCAGTGCGCAGCCATCATGGGGAGACAGGCTGGCCCGTTTGCCATCCTCTTCCACACTGATGGTTTCGAGGATGCGAATATACCGGCGGCGCTCTGAAAGCCTGGCAATACCGGCGCATTCGAGCAGCACGACAAAGGGGGCCGCACTGCCGTCAAGCACCGGCAATTCCGGCCCGTCCAGATCAACCCGCGCATTATCTATGCCGCACCCTGAAAATGCCGACATTAAATGTTCAACGGTCGCAACAGTGACACCCGAAGCATTGCTCAGGGTGCTGCCAAGCTGTGTGCTGCTGATATTATCATAGCGGGCCTGTACGCATATATCTGCATCGTCAAGCCCACCGGTTCCGCGCAGGTCCATGCGCCGGAAAGTAATGCCGCTACCGGCTTCGGCCGGATAAACGGTGAAACGCACCTGCTGACCCGAATGGAGACCAATGCCTGCACATCCAATGCGGTTACGCAGAGTAGTCTGAAATATTTCCGCCCCGCCTGATCTTTGGCCACGCAAAACCGGAAATTCTACTGCGCCACGCCGTCCTTCACTCACACCCTGCTCCAATTCAACCATCCTGCCCGCAAGACAATCTCAGTCAATACTTGCACCCCAACCCAATAGATGTCTTAACAAAAAACGAATCACTTCCGGAAAATGTATTGCATAGGTATCAACTGGCTCTTAACACCACAAATCACTCTTTATTACTCATTATTACAAGAAGAACAGGCGCTGAGCTTGCCGGTCAGAGCCATCCCGGAAAATGTCCGGGATGGCTCTGCATAGGGCGCGATTTAGTTCGCCGTCCGGCGCAGGAAGGCCGGGATGTCCAATTCGCTTGAACTGCCTGAAGCGGACGCAGGCTTGCTTGCAGGCTCACTGCGCAAACCGGCTTTGTCTTGAATAGACGCCGCAGTGCGCAGGCCAGCACCCTGTTTTGCGCCACGGGCGGCCAGGGGTTCTGCACGAACAGGGGTTTTGCGGCCAAACAGGCCCATACGAACCAGCAGGCTGGGCGCCTGACGGCTTACCGGCTCCTGGCGCTGGGGCACAACCGTGTCACGGGTGGCAACGATGGGGGGTTTCGTCATGGGTTGGGCTGCGCGTGGGCTGATAAAGGCATCTTCAGCCATCGTCCTGCCCAGCGGATCAACCGGGTCGGAAGCGCCAATAGACAATGGCGTCTGAGGCATCCGGTCCACTTCATCCAGCAGATCATCAATGAACATGACGGGGTCGGCCTGCACTGCGGCTGCAATTGCTGGCGCTGGCGCTGCTTGTGATGCTGCAATATCAAGGCTGGGCAGTGCGGGCTGTTCCAGCGCGGCCTCGCCCACAGGGGCATCTGGCGCCACATTTTCGGCAACCTGCGGCGCCATCGCACGTTGCGCTTTTTCACTGCGCACACCCGTCGCCACGACAGAAACCCGCATCTTGCCTTCCAGTGTTGGGTCAAATGTCGATCCGACAATGATATTGGCGTCGGGGTCAACTTCGGCACGCACCCGATTGGCGGCTTCGTCCACTTCATACAGTGTCAGATCGGACCCGCCGATAATATTGATCAGAACACCTTTCGCGCCCGTCATCGACACGTCTTCCAGCAGCGGATTGGAAATCGCGGCCTCGGCTGCATCATTTGCGCGGGTTTCGCCGGATGCTTCGCCTGTGCCCATCATCGCGGTACCTGCCCCGCCCATCACGGCGCGCACATCGGCAAAGTCCAGATTGATCAGGCCTGGCGCCACCATCAGATCGGTAATGCCGCCAACGCCGGAAAACAGCACCTGATCGGCCATGGCAAAGGCCTCTGCAAAGGTTGTCTTGGCGTTTGCCACACGGAACAGATTTTGATTGGGAATCACCAGCAGCGTATCGACATATTTCTCCAGTTCCGCCAACCCCTGTTCAGCGATACGCATGCGCCGCGAGCCTTCAAACTGGAATGGTTTGGTCACCACGGCGACCGTCAAAATACCCATTTCCCGCGCAGCCTTTGCAATCACCGGCGCGGCGCCTGTGCCTGTACCGCCGCCCATACCTGCAGTCACAAAAACCATATGCGCGCCGGACAGGTGATCACAGATTTCCTGCATGGCTTCTTCGGCGGCCTGACACCCGACCTCCGGATGCGACCCTGCACCCAGTCCCTGTGTGGCGCTTTCGCCCATCTGAATGCGCCGCTGCGCCTTGGATTGCGAAAGCGCCTGCGCGTCGGTATTGGCGACAACGAATTCGACGCCCTCCAAACCGCTTTCGATCATATTATTGACCGCGTTGCCACCTGCGCCACCAACGCCAAACACCGTAATACGTGGCTTTAATTCATACATCTCTGGAACAGTGAGATTGATTGTCATGTTTTCTCTCCTACGAATTACGCCAGATTGTACCAGCAGGCGGATACCTGTGGCGCATGTTAAAAATTCTCCCGCAACCATTGCCCGATCCGGGCGACCCGCCCGGCCGGGATTGCAGGCCCTGAGACCCCCATTAAATCACCTGTTTCCAACGGGCCGCTCATGGCGAATCCGATCAAACCGGCGACGGTAGAATATTCTGGCCCTTGTGAGGCGTCCGGCAGACCGCGCAACCGAATCGGCCGTCCCAGTCTTGTCTGACTATTCAATATTTCAGCAGTTAATTCACGTACTCCTGCAAGCTGGCTGGCGCCGCCAGTGAGCACAACACGGCGTCCGGCAATTTCCTGCAAGCCGCTCGCCGCAAGGCGTTCACGCACCAGTTCCAGGGTTTCTTCCAGCCGCGGCTGAATGATGCCGTTCAGAATGGAACGCGGGACATGGTTTGCTGTCTCGCGATCTTCCTCGCCCAGACGCGGCACATCGATCATGTCGCGTTCATCCGACGGGCTGACGGTGGCGCTGCCATACAGCGCCTTTACCCGTTCCGCCGTTGCATGGCTGCTGGACAGGCCAAGCGCAATGTCATTGGTGACATGAATGCCGCCGATAGGCACGATATCGAGATGCACCATATTGCCGCCTGCAAAAACCGATATGGTGGTCAATCCGCCGCCCATGTCGATGCAGGTAACGCCCAATTCGGTTTCGTCTTCCACCAGACAGGCAAGACCGCTGGCATAGGGCGACGCCACCAGCGCCGCCACTTCCAGATGACAGCGTTCAATACATAAAGCCAGATTGCGGATCGGCCCCGGCGCCGCCGTAACGAAATGCAGATTGGCCCCCAGCCGGTCGCCAAACATGCCGCGCGGGTCCGAAATGCCCTTATGTCCATCCAGCGAATAGCCAATGGGAATGGCGTGGATCAGTTCCCCCTCCAGATCACTGACCTGCATCTGCCCCTGACGGAGAACTTTTTTGACATCCTGCTCGCGCACTTCGGGTGTGGGGACAGTAATCTCGGAACCGATCATATGGCTGGCCGGCTGACCACAGCTAAGATTGACGATCACCTTGCGCACTGTTTCACGCGCCATGCGCTCGGCCATTTCAACGGCCGCGCTGATGGAGCGTTCCGCATCCGCCATATTGACGATGGCGCCGGTTTTCACACCCTTGCTTTCATGATGTCCCACGCCAAGGATGCGCGGACGCGGCATCTGCCCGGAACGATCCGATTCGATACGCGCGATAAAGCAACTGACCTGCGATGTGCCAATATCCAGTCCGGCGATGATGCCATTGCGTGCCGGCTGCATATTATGCGTTACCCCAGATCAGATTGGCTGAATGCAGTCGCGCCTCGCGCTCCGGCCCCTTGGTGCGGCGCACGGCCCCTTGCGTCAGCCGCACGACCACACGATTGGCCAGCCGCAGATCGACAAGTTCAACGTCACGGCCAAGCAGGCCATTGTTTTCTTCATACCGCGCCAGCTTGCGCCATGCTGTCAGCGGATCCTGCTCAGGCAGGCGCACATCAATGCCGCCCTTGAGACGCACATTCCAGCGCCGTTCGCCCACACGCACTGCTGCGGCCACCCTGTTCTGCAGTTGCGGCTCAGCGTCAAGCAGCGCAATCAGTTCATTGGCGGCTTTTGGCGCGCCCTTGCCAACGATCAGCGGCAGATCGGGGTATTCGGCCACGTCTTTTTCAGTAATTTCCACACCACCGCGATCCACCAGAACCATTTTGCCATTGCGTTGCCAGATCGCAATCGGGTGACGCTCGACCAACTCGATATGAACAGCATCTGGCAGGTTACGTGTGACGCGCACTTCTTGTACCCATGGCAAACTGGCGATCCGGTCATGCACTGCAACAAGATCAATGTGCAGAATCGAATCATCCTTAGCAATATTCAGTGCACCGAGCAATTCCTTAGGTTCAGTCTGGACTCTTCCAGCCACGCTGATTGAGCGGACATTGAATCCGCCGTCACGTAAAATCCGGCGCAGCGCCAGGTCAGCCTGCGCGCTGGCATACTGAAACTTTCCGGTATAAAAGGCCGCTATCCCCGCCACACCTGAGATCGCGAGAACGATAGCCGCCACGACTACATGGCGGCGCCAGTTGCGCAGCCTGGGCTGCGGATGCCGTGAAGGACGCCTCTGTTCCTGCCTGTCTCCCGGTTTCAGCGCGCGCATGACGCATCCTCCACCAGCCAGCGGCACAGCGCGCCGAACGAAATGCCAAGATACGCGGCCTGTTCCGGCACCAGCGAGGTCGGCGTCATACCCGGCTGCGTGTTTATTTCCAGCAGATACAGCCCGTCACGTCCCGGAACATTATTATCATACCGGAAATCCGCACGGCTGACGCCGCGGCAGCCCAGCACCTGATGCGCCGCCAGCGCGACTTCCATCGCATGCTGATACACTTGACGGTCCACTTCTGCCGGGATCACATGCCGCGAACCACCTGCCGCATATTTTGCCTCGTAATCATAGAATTTGGCGTCAGACACGATTTCCGTCACTGCCAGCGCACGGTCCCCCATCACCGCGACGGTCAGTTCATGCCCCGGAATATAACGTTCCACCAGCACATTCTCGCCGAACGTCCAGTCATCCGCTGCAATCTGCGCAGGCGGCGCATTATCGCCCTGGCGGACGATAAAAACCCCGACGCTGGACCCTTCGGTAACCGGCTTTACGACATAAGGCGGCGGCATTGGGTGTTTGTCGCCCAGCGCATGGCGATCCATCACCATGCCCTGGGGGCAGGCGATCCCGGCATCATGGAACAGACGCTTGGCCATCGGCTTGTCCATCGCCGCAGCAGACGCCCGCACACCGGAATGCGTATAGGGAATGCGCAGCAGTTCCAGTAGCCCCTGTACGCAGCCATCTTCGCCCCAGCGCCCGTGCAGGGCATTGAAAACCACATCGGGTTTTAATGCCGACAGCACGGTGGCAATCGTATCATCCACGTCCACCTCGCTGACCCTATAGCCCTCCGCGCGCAGCGCCTCGGCGCACTTGGCCCCGGATACAAGGCTGACATCGCGTTCGGCGGACCAGCCGCCTTTCAGCACGGCAACATGGCGGAGCGCGCTCATATGCTTCCCCCTTCATCGCCGATACGCTGAATTTCCCAGTGCAGCACGACACCCGTGACTTCCAGCACGCGGGCGCGCACCTGCTCGCCCAGACGTTCCAGATCGGCCGCCGTTGCGGCCCCGCAATTGATCAGGAAGTTGCAATGCTTTTCCGACACCATCGCATCGCCGATGCGCAGGCCACGGCATCCGGCCGCGTCAATCAGTTCCCAGGCCTTGCGTCCGGCCGCCTTTGGGTCAGCCGGATTGGCAAAGGTACTGCCGCCGGTACGCGCGCCAACCGGCTGGTTTGCGCTGCGCTCGGCAGCTATTTCCGCCATGCGCGCAGAAATGGCCACGCGGTCCCCCGGCTGCCCACGCACACTGATGCGCGTCAGAATAACATCTGCGGGGAAGGCGCTCTTGCGATAGCCAAAGCCAGCTTGCTCCGAAGAAAATTCCCGCAACTGCCCCAGCCGGTCAATGCCCTGCGCGCTGATAAATATATCCCTGAGTTCGCCACCGAACGCGCCCGCATTCATACGTGCAGCGCCGCCCATCGCACCGGGAATACCGCGTAAAAATTCAAGTCCTGTCAGGCCTGCATCACGCGCCGCCGACGCCAGTTTCACATCCATCACTGCGGCGCCGGCATGTATAAGCCCATCGCCGCCAATCTGAATATCGCTGAAGCCTGCGCCCAGTTGCACGACGACACCACGAATGCCGCCGTCACGGATCAGCAAATTCGAACCCGCCCCAATGACCGTGACCGAAATATCGCCGGGCACGGCCACCAGAAAATCCGCAAGATCCCGCGCATCCGCCGGCTGAAACAAAATATCCGCCGGGCCACCAACCCGGAACCACGCCAAAGGCGCCAGATCAACATCTGCCCGCAACCGGCCGCGTACCGCTGGCATACGATCAGGCAGAGAAGATAGTCTGGTGCGCCGGGCCATCATGCCGCACCTGCCCCAAGTTTCAACTTAGGCCCGTTTCTGGCCATTTCATCGGGCAGCGCATTCGCCCACTGGGTAATATTTCCCGCCCCCAGGCACACCACCAGATCACCGGACTGTGCTTCGGACAAAACCAGCGAGCAGAGTTGCTCCGGCCCTTCCAATGCGATGGCTTTGCGATGACCATGGGCGCGCAGGCCTTCGATCAGACTGTCACGATCAGCCCCTTCTATCGGCTGCTCTCCGGCTGCATAGACGGGCGCCACGATGACGATGTCCGCATCATTAAAGCAGGTGCAGAAATCCGAAAACAGATTAGCCAGCCGCGAATAACGGTGCGGTTGCACCACCGCAATCACCCTGCCGCCCTTGCAGCTTTCTCTTGCGGCGCGCAACACGGCGGCGATTTCCACCGGATGGTGGCCATAATCATCCACCACGCCAATACCGCCCCATTCACCCGTGCGGGTGAAGCGGCGCTTGACGCCAGCGAATGCCGCCAGCGCGCGGCGCTGCACCTTACGATCGATCTTCAATTCACGCGCCACGGCGATGGCCGCCAGACTGTTGCGTACATTATGGATGCCCGGCATCGGCAGCTTCATGCTTTCCATACGGCTGGTTTTGCCGGTGATCCGGTCAAAAAACTGCACATCGAACGTCCAGGTGTCACCATCGACCTGAATGTTTACAGCGCGCACCTCGGCCTGTGGCGACGTGCCATAGGTGATACAGCGCCGGTCCCTTACACGCCCGACCAATGCCTGAACTTCAGGATGATCGATACACACGACGGCGCAACCGTAGAACGGCACATTTTCGACAAATGTATCGAAGGCGCGGCGCAGCGCGTCAAAATCCTGATAAAAATCCAGATGCTCGGGATCGATATTGGTCACAACCGCAATGGTCGGCGGCAGTTTGATGAAGGTGCCATCAGACTCGTCGGCTTCAACCACCATCCAGTCGCCGGCGCCCAGCCGCGCATTTGTGCCATAGGCATTCACAATACCGCCATTGATCACGGTGGGATCAAACTTTGCGGCATCCAGCAGACACGCCACCAGCGATGTCGTGGTAGTTTTGCCATGGGTGCCTGCAACCGCCACGCACCATTTCAGGCGCATCAGTTCCGCCAGCATTTCGGCGCGGCGCACCACCGGCAATGCACGTTCACGCGCGGCGATCAGTTCGGGATTATCCGCCTTGATCGCACTTGATACGACCATCACCCGGGCCTCGCGCAGATTTTCTCCCGACTGGCCAATCGCCACCGGAATGCCCAACCCGCGCAAACGCGCAACATTACCACCATCGGAACTGTCGGATCCCTGCACCTGATAGCCAAGATTATGCATCACTTCGGCGATGCCGCTCATGCCGATGCCGCCGATGCCCGAAAAATGTATCCAGCCTATATCAAGGGGAAGCCGCGTCATCATGCCGCAACCCTCCTGAAAAACGGGATCACCTTACCGCCGCCGCCACCGCCCCTTTTGGGGTGCTCGGCTTTTCGTGGCGCCAGACGCTCAACCATATCCGCCAGCGCCCTGGCGGCGTCCGGGCGGCCAAGGCCGTGGGCCGCTGCGGCCGCAACACTCAGTTGCTGCGGATTGCGCAATAAATTCTGCAATCGTTTGGCAAGCCCCGCCGCCGTCATTTCCGCTTCTGGCATGACCCATGCCGCGCCTGCATCCGCCAGCGCCTGCGCGTTGGCAAGCTGCTGCTGATCCGCGTGATGCGGATAGGGAACCAGAATGGATGGCACACCTGCCGCCGTCAATTCGCTGACCGTCGTTGCGCCGGAACGGGCAATAACCAGATGCGCCGATGAAAGCCTTGCAGGCATATCACGGATAAAATCCGTCAATTCCACCTGTACGCCCGTGCGCGCATAGGCCTTGCGCGCCTGCTCCAGATCGACCGTGCGGCATTGCTGCACAATGCGCAACCGGGCGCTGACACCGGGGGGCAGCATGGCGATGGCGGCGGGCACAGTCTCGCTTAAAACCCGCGCGCCCTGACTGCCGCCGAACACGACCAGGTTAAATGGCGAGTCCTGTGTGGGGGCGTCATAGGGACGGCCATAACAGGCGGCAATATCAGCGCGCACCGGATTCCCGGTCACCGCAACCTTGACCTGATCGATTGCGCGCAAGCCACGCAGGCCTTCAACAGATGAAGCAAGACCACTGACCCGATGTGCAATCAGACGATTGACCCGGCCCAATACCGCATTCTGTTCGTGCAGCGCCGTTGGCACGCCCAGCCATATTGCCGCCGCCATCGCCGGTAGCGCCGGATAGCCGCCAAAACCAATCACAAGTGCGGGGGGCTGCTGGCGCAGCAAACGTAGCGCCTGGAATGTGCCCGCAGCAATTAATGCCGCAGCCCGAAGTTTTGATAGCGCATTGCCCGCAGGGTTTTTCGCGGCCACCACATGCACATCAATACGCCCGAACGAAGAAGCAAACGCCGCGCCGCGCGCATCTGTAATCAACACCACGGTACGGCCACGCGCGCGCAATTCCTGAGCCAGAGCCTCGGCAGGAAACATGTGGCCACCCGTGCCGCCAGCCGTCAGGACAATGGGTGCATCATTATATTCCTTCATGGCGCACGTCCCACAGATGCCCCGCCAATGGCAACGCCCGGCCGTTTACGCAACAGGGCCAGTATCATGCCAGCCGTCAATGACAGCGCCAGCAGGGATGAGCCGCCATAGCTGATAAAAGGCAAGGTCATGCCCTTGGAGGGAAGCAGGTTCAGATTAACGGCCATATTAATGGCCGCCTGCAAACCAAACAGAAATATTAGTCCCGACGCCGCAAGCTGCACAAAATGATCTTCCGCAGCAAAGGCGCGCGCCAGCCCACGCAGTACAATAAAGGCAAACAACCCAACCAGCAGCAGGCAGGCAATCGTACCAAATTCTTCGCCGACCACAGCGAAGATATAATCCGTATGTGCATCCGGCAGAATTCGTTTAACTGTACCTTCACCCGGACCGCGCCCAAAGGGACCGCCCTGTAAAAACGCGTTAATGGCCGTGTTCACCTGAAACGTATCGCCGGACGCCGGATCAAGAAAGCGGTCGATACGGCTGGTGACATGCGGCACATACACATAGGCAAAGACCCCGCCAACCGCGCCAACCGCCAGCAGGCCGCCAACCAGAATCATCGGCATCCCGGCAACAAAAAACATTCCGCCAATCACAACCGTCAGCAAAAACGCCTGACCAAAATCCGGCTGCATGGCGAGCATGCCTACCGATCCGGCCCATGCACACAAGGCAATCAGATTTCCCGGAACACCAGAATCACGATTCTGTTCAGAAAACATCCAGGCCGCAAATACGATCAGGGCCGGTTTCAGAAACTCGGAGGGTTGCAGGGACATGCCGCCCAGCGACAGCCAGCGTTGCGCCCCATTGCGTTCCTCGCCAATGGTCAGTGTCAGCACCATCAAAATCAGTGCGCCGATAAACAGGCCAACCGACAGGCGCTTGACAATGTTTGGCGACGCCATCGACATGCCAAACAGAATGGTCAGCCCAATGGGCAGCATCATCAAATGTTTTTTGACAAAGAAATAGCTGTCCATATTGATGCGCTCGGCCACCGGCGGGCTGGCGGCAAGGGTCAGCAGGGTGCCAATGATAATGAGCGCGCCAATGGCGCCCAGGATCCAGCGATCCACGGTCCACCACCATTGGCCAAGTATGCTCGTATCGGTACGGGCAAAACTGCTCACACTGCGCTCCCGCTCATCGATTTGGCCGCATGCTCTGTCACAAGCTTGCGGAACACTTCACCACGCGCTTCAAAATTCTCGAACTGATCGAACGAGGCGCATGCTGGTGACAGCAGCACAACCGCCTCGTCCTCCTGGGCCGCATCTCTTGCCGACGCTGAAACCGCGTTCGCCAGATCACCGCATCTCTGATACGGCGCCCGCCCCTCAAGCGTTATGGCAAATGCATCCGCCGCCTGCCCTATCAGATAGGCCTTACGGATTCGCGGAAAGAACTGCGCCAGCGAATCAATTCCGCCCTCTTTCGGAACCCCACCAAGAATCACATAGACGCCCTCATAGCAAGCCAATGCCCGCGCCGTAGCGTCCGCATTTGTCGCTTTTGAATCATTGATGAAGCGAACGCCCTTCACACGGCCAACTTCTTCCATGCGATGGGCCAGCCCGGCAAAACTTTCAAGCCCCCGCACGATCCGGGCGCGCGATATTCCCAGCGCCAGCGCCGCCGCATAGGCCGCCGCCGCATTCTGCCAGTTATGCGCACCAGGCAGCCGGGTAAGCCGGCGCAAATCCGTTACTTGCTGCGGCTCACCGGACAGCGCGTCGTATAAAATTCCATCCTGTACATAGACACCGGGTTTAACCGGGGCATGTTCAACAGCAATTGGATTGACCCGCACGCCACAGGCCCGCAACGCATCACACACATTAACCCCGTGCACATCATCTATACCGGCAACCGCCGTGCCATTTTGCGCCAGCCCGTCAAATATCCGCCGCTTCGCCGCGACATAGCCGGACAGGCTGCCATGACGGTCAATATGATCCGGGGTGATATTCAGCCACACCGCCACATCCGCCCCGGTTGGACCGGTCAGATCAAGCTGATAGGACGACATCTCCAGGACATAGACCCCACCTGGGCCAAGCTGTTCCAGATCCAGCGCCGCCGTGCCGATATTACCGCCGACCTGCACCGCCAGCCCGGCTTCACGCACCAGATGGCCGATCAGCGCGGTTGTGGTTGATTTGCCATTCGTGCCTGTCACCAGCATAAGTTTGGTTTCCGGAAAATTTGCGCGCCGCGCACGGAAAAACAGTTCGACATCGCCGATCACTTCGCAGCCCGCATCTCTGGCCGCGCGCACCACAGGATGCGGCGCCGGAAAATGCAACGGCACACCGGGGCTCAATACCAATGCGGCAATTTTTGTCCAATCCATCATGGCAAGATCGGCAAGCTGTACACCTGTCCCCAGAACGGCGCTGGCGTCCTTACGTTTCGCCTGCGCGTCGTCCCAGGCCACCACTTCGGCCCCCCCCTGCAACAGGGCCCGGGCAGCCGAAATCCCCGTCCGGGCAAGCCCGAAAACGGCGGTCTTCTTTCCCCTAAAGGCGTGCGCTGCAATCATGCTTTATCTCAGCTTCAGGGATGAAAGGCCGATCATCGCCAGAACCAGCGCGATAATCCAAAAACGGATGACAATTGTCGGCTCCGCCCAGCCGCGCTTTTCGAAATGATGGTGGATCGGCGCCATGGCGAATACGCGCTTGCCGGTCATTTTGAACGACGCAACCTGAATGATCACTGATACAGCCTCCAGCACGAACAGGCCGCCGATAATGGCCAGCACGATTTCATGCTTGGTCACGACAGCAATCGCACCCAGCGCCCCGCCCAGTGACAGCGAGCCGGTATCGCCCATCATCACGGTTGCGGGTGGTGCGTTGAACCACAAAAAACCCAACCCCGCGCCCACGATAGCCCCTCCAAAAACCGCCAGTTCACCGGCGCCCGGCACGGGCAATATCTGAAGATAATTTGAGTAGACTGCATGGCCCACCAGATAGGCGATAAACGCAAAGCTGGCTGCCGCTATCATAACCGGCATGATGGCAAGCCCATCCAGGCCATCCGTGAGATTGACCGCATTGGATGACCCAACAATGACAAACACCGCCATCGGCAGGAATAGCCAGCCCAGATCAATCAGAAAATTTTTCAAAAACGGGATCGCAAGCATATCCGCATGGGCAGGCGCCGCTATCGTGCTGATCCACCATACTGCGACGGTCGCAATAACAATTTCGCAGCCAAGCTTGATCTTGCCCGGCACACCCTTGCTATTGCGCCTGGTGACTTTCAGATAGTCATCGGCAAACCCCACCGCCCCAAACCCGATGGTCACCAACAGCACCGCCCAGACATAGCGGTTGGACAAATCCGCCCACAATAATGTGCCCGAGATGATGCCAAACAGAATCAGGAAGCCGCCCATGGTCGGGGTGCCTGCCTTGGTGATAATGTGACTTTGCGGACCATCATCACGGATTGGCTGTCCGCCCGGCTGACGCCGCTTCAGCAGACGGATAATCGCAGGGCCAAACAGGAAACTTAGAAACAGCGCCGTCATCAGCGCGCCGCCCGTACGGAACGTCAGATAGCGGAATAGATTAAACAGGCCAATATCGCCCGCTAGCGGAAAGAATAAATTATACAGCATCCCTGCTACCCCCAAATTTTGATGGCGATTGGTGTTGTTCCAGCGCCAGCAATGCTTTCACTATTTTACCCATGCCGCTGCTATTGGATCCTTTTACCACCACCACATCGCCGGGACGCAGCGCATCACGAAGCGGGGCGATCAGCGCGCCGGCATTATCCGCATGCACGGCGCGCAGGTTGAGCGGTAATGCGTCATGCAGAACCTGCATATGCGCACCAGCGGTGAATGTCTGCTGAATGCGGCCATCTTCGATCACCTGCGCCAGCTCACGATGATACTGCGCCGCCCTCTCGCCAAGTTCCGCCATGTCGCCAAGCACGGCAATCCTGCGGCCGCGGCCTTCTGTCATCTGTCCTGAAAGATTGAGCAGCGCCGCCTGCATCGAGCCGGGATTGGCGTTATAGCTTTCATCAATCAGCGTAAACATACCATCGGCAACCGGCAGATAATGGCGGCGTCCCCGGCCGGCAAGCGGCATCATCCCCGCCAGCGCAATCGCCGCCAGCGCAAGATCGCCGCCAAGCACCTGCACAGCCGTTAACACCGCCAGACTATTCATTACCCAATGCGCGCCAGAAAAACCGATCTTGTATGTCAGCGGCTGACCGCAGATTTCCGCATATACACAGGAACAATCGGCATGATGCACCGCCTTGATCAGCCGCGCCGCCGAATCCGCAGCCGATCCAAATCCCAGCACATGCTGCACCCCCGCATCCCTGGCGCGGCGTGACATCAGATCAAAAAAGGCGCTGTCCTGATTGATGATCGCAACGCCGCCCGGTTCCAGCCCAAGGAAAATTTCCGATTTGGCTTCGGCGATTTCCGTCAGGGAATTAAAATGGCCAACATGCGCAGGCGCAATGGTGGTGATGATTGCCGCGTGAGGCCGCACCTGCTTCGTCAATGGCGTAATTTCACCGGAATGGTTCATGCCAATTTCGAATATGCCAAATTCCGTCGCGCGCGGCATGCGGGCAAGGCTTAGCGGAACCCCCCACATATTATTATAAGACGCCTCAGAGGCATGGGTACGCGCCTGCCGCCCCAATGCCAGACGCAACATTTCCTTGCTGCCGGTTTTGCCCGCGCTTCCGGTTACCGCAATAATCCTCGCCGCTGTGCGCGAACGCGCCGCAGATCCCAATGCTTCCAGCCCGGCCTGCGTATCTGCAACCAGCAACAATGGCGCATCCGCCGCAACCCCATCGGGAACGTGATCCACCATCGCCGCCGCCGCACCCCTGGCCAGCGCACCTGCAACAAAAGCATGCCCATCATTGGTTGGGCCGCGTAGCGCGACAAAAAGATCCCCTTCTGCAACACTTCGGCTGTCGATGGAAACGCCTGCCGCCCGCCATTCGCCGGTGCAACGGCCAGCGCTCGCAGCAGCAGCAACGGATGCAGTCCACAATGGTTCCAATGCGCCCCTGGCATCAGCCATGGCCGTTTCCTTTTAGCGCCAATTCCTCAATCGCGCGGATGACTTCCCCCCGGTCACTGAACGGGGAGATTATTCCAGCAACCTCTTGTCCCGACTCATGCCCCTTTCCGGCGGCGATCAGCATATCGTCAGACAAAAGATTCGCCACTGCAAAGCGGATGGCTGTCGCACGATCCGCAATTTCGGTCGCATCCGGACACGCAGACAGAATTGCCGCACGAATCGCAGCGGGATCTTCCGAACGGGGATTATCGTCCGTGATCGTCACCTGATCCGCCAGTTCACGCGCAACCGCGCCCATCAACGGGCGCTTGCCACGATCCCTGTCGCCGCCGCAACCAAACAACAGATGCAGTCTGCCCTTGCAAAAGGGCCGTACTGCCTCAAGCACTGTTCGTAGCGCTTCCGGCGTATGCGCGTAATCGACCAGCACACTGGCGCCGCCCGGCGTTTCCCCGGCCACTTCGAGACGGCCCGGCGCGCCAACCAGCTCTGGCAAGGCGCCAAACACATCGTCCGGATCCTCGCCACATCCAATCACCAGTGCTGCGGCAACCAGTACATTCATCGCCTGAAAGCGGCCAATCAATGGAAGTTCAACCTCCCATTCCCGCGCCTCATAGGCAATCCGCAAACGCTGGCCGCGTGCATGCATGTCTGCGCTGACAATACGCAGATCGCCAAAACGTCCCCCCACAGAAATTATGCGATGTCCGCGCGCCCAACTCAGCGCTTCGGCATCACTGTAACTCGCATCTTCGCGATTGAGCACGGCAACGCCACCGGGCGGCAGCACCTCACCGAACAACCGCAGCTTGGCGTACCGGTAACTGTCCTCGCTGTCGTGATAATCCATATGGTCACGCGTAATATTGGTGAGCGCAGCGGCGCCAAGCCGCACACCATCCAGGCGGTACTGCGCCAGACCATGACTGGACGCCTCTATGGCCACATGGGAAACGCCCGCATCGTTCAGGCGGGTCAGCGCTGGATACAGAATTTCCGGCGGCGGCGTCGTATGCACATGCCCGCCCCCGATATTCAGATCGCCAAGATTTTTTCCAATCACACCCAGGGTGCCAATGCTGGCCGCGCGCCGCCCAAGCCGTCCCCAGATCTGGCGGCAGAAATCCGCAACCGAAGTTTTTCCATTTGTGCCGGTAACTGCGATAATGGTCTCCGGCTGTGCGCCATAATAGCGTGCTACAAGCTGTGCATATTGGCGGCGCGGATTAATGTCTGTCAGCAGTTGGGCTTTGCCGCTTAGTGCGCTTCTTCCACATTTGGCGGCAATATGCGGCGTGACCAGTATCGCCGCCGCGCCCCGCTCCAGCGCATCGGCAATATAACTGGCCCCGTCGTCACGAACCCCCGGCAGCGCCGCGAACAAAAATCCCGGCCGCACGTCGCGGCTGTCTGCGGTCAAACCTGTAATTTCCAGCATCGGATCGGAAATTACCGACATGGCTGAACCTATGAGATCGGCGAGCCGCATGACTTAATTCACACCTCCAAACGCCGCCAGCCGGGCGCCATCCACTTCCACAGGGATCGGCGCTACACCCAGCATCGGCGCAATACGGCGTATCACGGAACCAGCGGTAGGCGCCGCAGTCCAGCCCGCAGTCGCGAAATTGAACGTCTCCTTGATGCCCTTGGGTTCATCCAGCATGACAAAAACCAGATAGCGCGGTTGCGATGCCGGGAACATACCCACGAAGGATGAGATGCGCGAATCTTTGCGGTAACGCCCCGCCTGCTGCTTATCCGCCGTGCCGGTCTTGCCTGCCACTTCATATCCGGGCACATCCGCCTGCTTTCCGGTGCCTTCGGATGACCCTACAACCAGGCGCATGAGATAGCGCATCTGCCTGCTGGTTTTTTCCGAGACAATTTGTGGCCCCGGCTCCGGCGTCACGCCATCCGAATAGCGCACCAGAGTTGGACGCACCAACCGGCCGCCATTGACCAAAGACGCCACGCCAACGCCAAGCTGCAACGGGCTGACCGCCATGCCATGGCCAAAGGCGACCGTCATTGTGCTGATATCTGGCCAGGGGCGCGGCCAGCTTGGATCGCCCATCTCCCGCAATTCAAAATCCGGCCGCCGCATCATGCCAAGCTTGCCCAGAAATTCCTTCTGGCCTTTGCCGCCCACATGCAGCGCCATTTTTGCCGAGCCAATATTGGAAGAATACAGAAATACTTCCGTCACAGACAAAGGACGGCGCTTGGCGTGAAAATCACTGATGGTGAACCGGGAAACGCGGATTGGATCCGTCGCATCGTACATGTCATCAAGCCCGGCAAGGCCTGCATCCAGCGTCATTGCCGTATTAAACACCTTGAAGGTCGATCCCATTTCATAAGTGCCAAGCGTCACGCGGTTGAACTGCGCCTCGTCCTTGTTCTGCTGTTTGCCATTGGGATCAAAATCCGGCAGTGAGGCCAGCGCCAGCACCTCGCCATTGTTGACGTCCATGATCAGGCCCGCCGCGCCAATGGCGTGGAATTTGGCAACCGCCCGTATCATCTCATCGCGCAAGGCATGCTGCACACGCAAATCAAGCGATAATTGCAATGGCGCCCCGCCCAGGCTCAAACGCTCATCCATTGCGCGCTCGATGCCGGACAAGCCATGATTATCGACATCCACATACCCGACCGCATGCGCCGTAAGATTATCCTGCGGATAAATCCGCCGCTCATCACTCGTAAAGCGAAGACCGGGAATACCAAGCGCATTTATCGCATGCTGCTGACGCGGGCTGAGGTCATTGTGCAGCACCACATAACGCTTGCCGCTGGCCAATTGCTTGCTGGCGCGTTTCACATTAAGTGTCGGCAACTCCTGCGACAGGCGCTGTATGGCGGCGGCATGATCCGGCACTTCCGTCGTGTCCGCTTCAAGCGATGCGGTTTTCAGATTGGTGGCGATGACAATGCCATTCCGGTCAACAATATCCGCCCGCTCCACTGGAGCCAGGGCGCCGGCGGAAAGCTGCATCATCCCCTGCTTCTGCCCGAAGGGCAGCGCCAGTTCGACTAACCGCACTGCAATAGCAGAAAATCCAAACAGAAAAATGGCGCCCACCATCATCAGCCTGTTACGGCCAAGATCAATCGCACGATTATTACGTCCCGAAAGCCAAGGCTGCCCCTCTGTGCCAACCATGTCACTTGGCACATGCACACGCTGTTTACGGTGCAGGGGCGTTACCATCAGCGAACTGCCACCATTGAAGCGGTTGGGGTTGCGGCAAAAGTTCCGGCCTGTGATTTTGCAGGCGTCACGGCTGGTCCCCTGGCGATCAGCTCACCGATCTCGTCCACCCGCTCTGATGGCTTTTCCGGGATCTGCGCAAAACTCACCACCTGCACCACTTCCACAGGGGCAAGCTCAAGATAGCGGCTGCTTAGCTTCTGCAATCTTTCCGGGCTGTTAAGGCTACTCCACTCCGCATCAAGAATGCGGATGGCCGCATGCTCATCAGCGATTTTCGCCTTCAGGCTCAACCCCTGACGCTCCATCCTGTCAACGGAATATTTTACGTGGTACAGACCGGCGGACACGCCAAACAGTAAAATAAACACGAACAAAGTCACAAATCGAAGCATCTAGTTTCTCCCCCCAAATGTATCTGCAATCGATGCAGGCACACCAGCAAACATTGCCATATCACTGACCGGCCATGCACTGGCCGCAGTACGTTCTCCCGCCCGCAAATGCGCCGAGCGCGCACGCGGATTGGCGCTGATTTCCGCATCACCCGGTTTGCGCGCGCCGTTCCACAGCAATTTGAAGCTGGGCGCTGGCTGCGCCGCATCATCTGGTGGCTGATGACGTGACGTACCCGGACGAACGCCAGAACGCACCGCAAAAAACTGTTTGATCAGGCGGTCTTCCAGGCTGTGAAAAGAAACCACCGCCAGCCTCCCCGATGGTTTCAGAAATTTCTCCGCCGCCTGCAGGCCACGGGCAAGCTCATGCAGTTCGTCATTCACATAAATGCGCAGCGCCTGAAATGTGCGTGTTGCCGGATTTTTACCACCCGCCGCCGCGCGTGTACCCAAAGCGCCTGCAACAATCCGCGCCAGTTGCAGGGTGCGTGCAATAGGTTCTTCAGCTCTTGCCGCAACGATCGCCCTGGCAATGGCGCGTGAGCGGCGCTCCTCGCCGTAATAAAAAAAGATTGCGGCCAGATCTTCGGCGGACAGACTATTCACCACATCCGCAGCAGACGGTCCGCTGCTGGCCATGCGCATATCCAGCGGTCCATCTTTCTGAAACGAAAAACCCCGTTCGGCCTGATCGATCTGCATGGACGAAACACCCAGATCAAAGGTCACGCCATCCGCCGCTGCGAACCCTGCCTGCGGCAGCAGCTCGGCCATATCTCCAAAACAGGCGTTTATCAGATGCAGCCGGTCTGGAAACTCCTGCGCCAGCGCCTGCGCGATGGGGGCAACGGCCGGATCACGGTCCATCGCGACAACAATGCAATTGGCGGCCTGTAACAGCAGGCGGCTATAACCGCCTGCGCCAAAAGTGCCATCCACGTAAACGCCACCATCATGCGCCGCCAGGGCTTCGACCACCTCCTGCGCCATCACAGCGATATGCGGGCCACCTTCTGTCCGCGCGACCCGTTTTTTTTGCTGTCTAGTCATGGCCGCCATCCAAACGCATATTTGTGGCGGCAACGTGACCCGCATTTGAAACTGGCGCGGTCCATTCCGCACGTTCGGCCATCGCACGTTCGCGCAGTTTTACTTTTTCGGCCTCAAACAAAGGCGGCGACCACAGGCTGAAATAAGTGCCCTGCCCGACAAATGCGATGTCTTCATCTATCCTGGCGTGGGCAAGAAATTCCGGCGGCAGAACGATCCGGCCGTCCGTATCGGGGATCATTTCCGCCGCCTGGGAACATATCAGTGTGGGGTAGGCTTCGACTTCCCCGCCAAAAGCCCCGAGCGGATTCTGCCGCCCCATAAAGGCCTGCATCTGTTTCGGCGTTACCGCCTGCAACCAGGGCCCCAGCATGGAAGGAAAGCACACAAAGCTATTCATCTCTTTCGACATGAGGTAGGCGCGATACTGCGAGGGAACGGAGACCCGTCCCTTTTTGTCTACCCGATGTAACGAATAAGACAGAAACCCGTTCATGCCGCCCGAACCTCTCAGTGGCGTTAGCCAGATCAGGGTGCGCAGAAGAGCATTCTAGCGGATCAACTCAATTCAGAGCTGCAAGGAAGCCAGCAAGAAATGACTTCATACGCCGCACATAATTCACCTACACACGCCTCAAAATGGGCATGTACGGGTATATCTGGATTTTTTACGGAGTTCAATGGGTAAATGATGGGAAACTGGGGAGCTTTATGATTTTTTTCTGTCCAACCTCATGTTCTTGTTATGTGTTTAAAATCCCTCTTATCAAGAGCCTAACGATGCTGACGACAGGCTATTCCCTATTAAACATTGCATCAATAATTATTCCCACCACGCGCATGTAATAGAGGGGGGTATTTCTAGATGCTTATGTTGGAAAGAATATAGCAGACACGCTCTGGCTACCTCCATGCCGCAAATACTATGTCAAATCAGAAAACAAAACAGATATGCTACAGATGGTTAATTTATAAATTTTTAACAAATAATTAAGTTAAAATATCAATAAATATTGCACACTACATGTATAAATTAAATATTAGTAAATTATAAAAATGTTAAATTTGGAAATTATAATAAATATGTCACAAAATTGTAAAACAAATTTGCCATATCTTACAATATATTCTTTCGTTAGATTTGTTTAACTGCGCACTTGGGACGCAATAATGAACTCACGTAACCATCCTGCATCGAATGAAATAGGAAGCCTGGCGCTTGATCTTGCCCCATTTCCGAAAGAACTGTCCTGCCTGGAGGTCTGCGAGTTTTTTTCAAAAAACCCGGACATTTTGACGGTGGCTATTGTCGATAATGAACGGCCTATAGGCCTGGTTAACCGGGACACATTCCTGCTGCTGTTTTCCAATCAGTTCGGCCATGCATTATTTGACAAAAAGACTATCGTACAAGCCATGGACCCCCATCCCTTCATCGTTGACAAGGCATCCAGCATTGGATTGGTCGGCGCGCTGATCCTGGACGAAAACCCGAATGCATTGCTGAAGGGCTTCATCATAACCGATCAAGACCGGTATTTTGGTGTTGGAACTGCGCTTGGCTTGCTGCGCTATAGTGTAACACGCGGAAAAGAGCGCGAGCAGGAACTTGAATCGGCGCGACGCCAGGCCGTGCTGGCAAATGACACCAAGACCCAATTCCTGGCAAATATGAGCCACGAATTGCGTACGCCACTGAATGCGATCATCGGCTTTTCCGAAATCATGTCCAGTGAGTTATTTGGCCCCATGGGAAACGAGCGCTATAAAGAATATGCACAGGATATTTATCGCAGCGGTGCACATCTTCTCGGCCTGGTAAATGACGTGCTGGACGTGGCGCAAGTTGAAAGCGGCCACATGAAACTGCACGAACAGGAATGCAATTTGTATGACCTGATTGACCACTGTCTGTCACAGGTGAATACGCAGGCAAAAGATTCCGGCGTCAATCTCGTTAATCGACCGCAAACCAACCTTCCGGAGATATATGTAGACGAGCGTAAAATACGGCAGATTTTGATCAATCTATTGTCAAACGCTATAAAATTTACTCTGGCCGGCGGACGGGTTAGCGTGCATGCCTTCATGAGCAGCAATGGAGAATTGCGTGTCTCTGTTATTGACACAGGTATTGGTATCGAAAAACAGGATATTCCAAGGGTTCTGCAAAAATTTGGTCAGGTTGAAAACAGCTATCAGCGTAATTTTGAGGGTGTGGGCCTGGGTTTGCCGCTTGCCAAATCATTGGTCGAACTGCATGGCGGTTCCCTATGGATCAACAGCACCCCTGGCAAGGGCACCGTTGTGTCTTTTACCCTGCCCAGTCAACGTATCTACACCGGCAAACAACTTATTACAGCAACATCATCCGCTTAAAAAAACGGAATGGTACGCTTTTGGACTTGACATAGGATAACGGGATTCCTATATTCTTGGTATACCGATCAGGGGACTGGCACCATGAATATAATAGAAATTTTCCAATCCTTCCAAACCCAAGAACAGGCGATTGCGTACCTAGAAAAGGTTCGTTGGGCCGGTGAGCCGCACTGTCCCTATTGTGGCAGTACAAGCGTTGGGCGTCACGCCAGCGGTGACCGCAATATTCCCCGCTGGCAGTGCCGGGATTGCACTCGCTCATTTGCCGTCACGGTAGGCACTTTGTTTCATGGAACGCATATACCATTGCGCAATTGGTTTCTTGTTCTGGCCTTAATGCTGAACGCTAAAAAGAGCGCCAGCGCCTACCAGATTGCCCGTGATCTGGGTATGCGCCGCGCTACTGTCTGGAGCATGATGCACCGGGTCCGAACTGCAATGGCTGCTGACCCCGATCAAGAAAGGCTGCTGCATGGCATTGTTGAGGCCGATGAAACCTATGTCGGCGGCAAGCCTCGCAAAGGCAATAAGCGCGATGATGACATGCCAAACAAGCGTGGGCGCGGCACTAAGAAGGTTCCAGTAATCGGCGCAGTAGAGCGCAACGGTCGTGTTGTCGCCCGCGTAGCGAACCCCGGCGACCTTTCGGCAAATGGTATTAGCAACTTTATCGCCCGCTTCATCGACAAGGCTGGAACCATCCTGATTACCGACGAATACAAAGGATATAGCCGGGTAAGCGAAACAATGCTTCACGCTGTTATCTGCCATGCCGAATCATATGCCGATGGCCTTACTCACACGAATACAATTGAAAGTTTCTGGGCGATTGTTAAACGGGCATGGTACGGAAGCCACCACCACTACAGCCGCAAATATATGCCCCTGTACATCTCTGAGGCTTGCTATAAATACAATCGCAGAAAGTCATCTACAGCGTTTGGGGACAGCTTAAGAATGTTTGTGGGGGCGGGGGCATGAACAGACTTTGGTACGGCGACAACCTTACCATTATGCAAGGTATGAAGAAATATTCTGTTGACCTGATCTACCTTGATCCGCCTTTCAACTCTGACGCCAACTATAATCTTTTGTACAAGACAATGACCGGGAAACCGGTCCCTGAGCAGGTAGAAGCATTCTGCGACACTTGGGAGATGGATGCCCAAAAAGAGGCTATAGCCCGGTCGATGCCTGTCCTTATGCGGCAACATGGCATTGACGACTATTATGTCGATTTCTGGCGCTTGTGGATGCAAGCCCTTCGCAAGTCGCAGCCGCATCTTCTCGCATATCTAATCTTCATGGTGCAGCGATTGTTGCATATGAAAAGCATTCTTCGTCCTACTGGGTCGATTTATCTGCACTGCGACCCAACGGCAAGTCATTACATTAAAGTAATGATGGACGGGATATTCGGTCACGAGAATTTTAGAAACGAGATTATCTGGCAGCGTACCGGAGCACATGGCAGGGCTAAAAAGTGGGGGCCAATCCACGATACAATTCTCTTCTATACCGCGTCCAAGCACTACACTTGGAACCGAGTTTACGAGAAATATGACCAATCCTACATCGACGATTTCTACCGCTTCAATGACGATCACGGGCAGTATCGTCTCGTGACTTTGGACGGTCCCGGCGTTCGTGGCGGGTTCTCTGGCACCCCTTGGCGTGGTGTCGATCCTTCCGTGAAGGGGCGACATTGGGAACTGCCACCAGATCGGGCGCTACCCAAATGGTTCAAGCGCCCGCATGGCTATCCGCAAATGAGTGTACAGGACCGCTTAGACGTGCTTGATGCGGCCGGTCTTATATACTGGCCCAAACGTGGATCGGTGCCGCAGTATAAACGATACCTGTCTGTGTCGGAAGGAAATCCCGTACAGGATATAATCACGGATATTCGCCCTATCGGTTCTCAGGCTAAAGAACGGATGGGCTATCCCACGCAAAAGCCGGTAGCATTACTCGACCGGATCATTCGAGCCTCTAGCAATGAGGGCGATGTCGTATTCGATCCCTTCTGTGGTTGCGGTACGACCATCTATGCGGCGCAGGCGAGCAACCGAAAGTGGATCGGATGCGACATCGCTATTCTTTCTATCAAGCTGGTGCGGGATACTTTGACTTCTGACCGATTCCGGTTAGTTGAAGGACATGATTATGTAGTGGATGGCATCCCGACTAGTGTCGATGGTGCACAAGAGCTGTTTAACAAAGACCCATCAACGTTCCAAAATTGGTTCGTGGAGCGCGTTGGGGGCTTCCCTATGGCGCGCAAGAGCGCTGACCGTGGCATCGATGGCCGCATATACTTTGAGACCGTTGGCGGCCTTCGAGAAATGATGATTCAGGTCAAGGGCGGCAAGCATGTGCGCCCCACCGACGTGCGCGACTTGCGAGGGGTTTTGGAGCGCGAAGAAAACGCAGAGATGGCTGGCTTCCTTAGCATCACGCCGCCGACGAAGGCGATGCTTACGGAGGCAGCAGAGGCTGGCACCTACGAGTACCAGGGCTTCCACTACCCCCGCATCCAGTTTCTCACTACGCAAGATGTTTTAGAGGGAAAACGAGATTTCCATATGCCAACGCGGGTAAATACAAAAATCAGCACCGGGCAGCAATCACTTTCGCTTTAAGGGATTAAGTCCAAAAGCGTACCATTCCGTAAAAAAATGTCAGACGGCCTGTAAGCCGGGTTCTGTACCTGCGACGCAGGCGATGACCATTCATCTGGGACGCCTGTTGCCAGACGCCTCGCGCGACCTACCCGGATGGCGGCCCAAAAACATGCCTGCCGTACGAAACGGCGCCATCCCTATTTGGTCTTGCTCCCGGCGGGGTTTACCGTGCCGCTGCTGTTACCAGCCGCGCGGTGCGCTCTTACCGCACCCTTTCACCCTTACCCTCTATACCGAAGGCGGTTTGCTTTCTGTGGCACTTTCCCTGGGGTTGCCCCCGCCGGGCATTACCCGGCGCCGTGTTTTCGTGGAGCCCGGACTTTCCTCCCCCGTAAACGGGAGCGGCCATCCAGCCATCTGACAACGTATATATCGTTGTTGCCATAGGGCGCGTCAATGCCAATGTAATACGCTTGAACATCATACAATAATTTGTATATTCGTATGATGAGCACAGAAGAGAAGCCAGTGCGATGGAGGGGGTCTTCAAGGAAAGACCTGAAGACATTCCCTAAACCCGTTCAACGGGATGTAGGATAGGCGATTTATGCAGCGCAGCGCGGTGAAGAGTACCCCTCGGTCAAAGCACTTAAGGGGTTCGGCGGGCGCGCGGTTCTGGAGATTGTTGCACCGCACGACGGCGACACCTGCCGCGCTGTCTACACCGTAAGATTACGGGACGTGATCTATGTGCTTCATGCCTTCCAGAACAGGCATGGCCGAAGTACACCACAGAAAGAAGTTGACCTGATCCGCCAGCGTTTGGCCGAGGCGGAAAGGGATTACAGAGAAAGGCAAAACTGATCATGGCAAAACGCAAACAGAAAGAAGTGGAAGAAAGTAGCGGCAATGTCTTTGCCGATCTTGGATTCCCCAACGCCGGCAGAGAATTGCTCAAGGCCCGCCTGACCCTGCAAATTTACCGCATCATTAAAGACCGTGGGCTGACCCAGACCGAGGCGGGAAAGGTTCTCGGCATCAAGCAGCCGCACGTCTCAAGCCTGATGCGCGGCAGGTCGGGAACATTTTCTACTGAACGGCTGATCGAGTTTCTTACCGCGCTTGGTCAGGACGTGGAAATTTCCGTCGGCCCGAAACGCAAGGCCGACAGTGAATTATCTGTCATCGTTCGCTGATACAGCCGCAAACGGCGGCCCCCAGTGGGGGCCGCCGCTCAAAACCATATACTGTAAAAGTAGTTAAACCTTTCGACGGCGCAGTGCTGCGATGCCCGCCAGGCCCGCGCCGAGCAGGCCAAGGGTCATCGGTTCGGGAACTCCCGTTGCCGTCACCTGTGTATTGGACCAGTGCGCGGTATAATCGGCGCAAACGGCACCGGGGACAGCAGGATCATCGCCACAGAAATTATACGCCTGCATAATAACCGCCGAGAAATTTGTCGATCCGTTGATCGTCGAATCCGTGTATACTAGAGATTCGTTGACCGAATACTCATAAGAGGTACCCGTATACTCGATGGAGAAGGCTGTCCAATCGTCGTAAACGACAGGCGTCAACAAGTTAACCCATACGTCCCCATCCCACACGCGCAAACGCGGAGCGCCGTCGTAGTTGGTAAAGCCGATGATGGGATAGTCTGAAACAGCGGAACCGTTCGTCATCACGCCCCACATATCGCTACGTACGTGCCCATTGATCGTATCGGCCCACTCAAACGGGATGAAAAGATCCGCCGAGAGGACAGAACCCGCACCGCCAGTGATCACGTGTTGACGGCCTTGGGTGTTATAAAACGTGGAGTTAAAACCGGAAGACCGACTGCCGAAGCCGTCAGCATCGTCGATGCCAATACCGAGGACGTCGGCGCGTCCCTGATAGGTGCCAACATTGGCGAAGCTCGCCGGTTCATACCGGTCGGTGACCCATCCAGTCGGCACAGCACTAAAGTCAGGCATTACAGCCGCAGCATTCGCCACAACCATCATTCCACAAGACAGGCCTGTGCTACCTAATAAAATAAAAACGAACTTCTTCATTTGTCATTCCTTTTTTGACAGAGTGATCTATCCGGTATAATTCCCGCTTGATTTATCCATTTATGTTTGGCTAAACCCCAACGCGCTGAAATTAAACTAACCCCCTGCGCGCTGTTAGCCACACGATACTATCCCCTTGATGATTGTCAACCCCCTTAATGATTGTCAACGTAATTGTGACCTCCGTCACACTGTGGGCTTTAAGTCCGCTCAGACAATATGGGCTAGCAATGCAGCGAGGATCGCCCGTGTTTGCGCATCGGCGGCGCCATCAACCGCTGCCGGCCGAAAGTGACGTTGAAACGCGGTTACCGCCGCGCGCGTCTGCGTGCCGTAAATACCGGTCTGCGGGACGTCATAGCCGAAGCGAGCCAGGTCCTGTTGCAGCTGCAAAATATTTGCATATCCGGAATCATTTGAAAGCCCCCCACCCCAGCCCTCCCCACCAGGGGGAGGGGGTACTGCAGCATTTGGTGGTGATACCCCTCCCTCTTCAAAAGAAAGTTTTTTGTTCCGGGTCTCAGCGCGTTCTTCCCTTCCCCCTTGTGGGGAGGGGATAGGGGTGGGGGGGTGGCCTGATGAGATCGGAAATCGCTCTAAACCCGGCCACAGGCCCACGCCCTGCCCGGCCAGCCAGGCCCAGTCAAATTTCTCGCCAGGATCGCGCTTGCGGCCCGGCGCCACATCGGAATGCGCCAGCACCCGGCTGGCCGGGATCGGGTGGCGCGACAGAATTTGCCGGCATAGCAGCGCCAGTGCGCGCATCTGCTGATATGGAAAATTCCGGTAGCCCAGATCATGCCCCGGATTGACCAGTTCTATCCCGATGGAACGGCTGTTGACGTCCCTCTCGCCCGCCCAACAGGAAACCCCCGCATGCCAGGCGCGATGTTCTTCCGCCACCAGCCGGTAGACCGTGCCATCTTCATCAATCAGATAATGCGCGCTGACCTGGGCCGCCGGGTCGCACAGCCGCGCCAATGCCGCTTCGCAGGAAGCCATGCCGGTATAATGCAGCACCAGCAGGTCAACGGCGTCCACCGTCCGGTCATTATAATTGGGCGAAGGACGCGCAATGATCTGCATGACAGTTCAGCCCCCAGTATCCACCAAAGTCTTTTGGCGGCTGGACACAATTGCAACGCCAATCAATGTCATCGCGCCTCCCAGTATAATGCGCGTGGTAATGGTGTCCCCCAACAGGGTCACCCCGAAAACCACCCCCCATACCGGCGACAATAAAGTAAGCGGCGCGGTTTGTGTCACCTCATAGCGCTGTAACAGATAATACATGCCCGCATGGCCGATCAGGCTTGTTCCCAGAACCGTATACAGCACGCCGCCCCATCCGGCCCAGCTTGCATTGATCATGGCGTCAAGCTGGCCTTTCTCCATCAGCAGCGTGAGGGGCGCCAGCACCGGCCAGCTTAGCAGCGCAATCCAGGCCTGAAGTTCAAACACGCCAACGCCTTCCAGACGGCGCATATAGATCATGGCGACCGATCCCACCAGTGCGGCCAGGATCACCAGAATCAGCCCGTTCAGATATTGGAACACCACCGGATCAAAACCAATGATCATCACGCCAATAAACGAGGTGGAAATACCGGCCCAGCGTTTCCAGTGGACTTTTTCGTTCAGAAAGATGATCGACATGATAGTGGCGAATGGAACGCCCAACTGCCCTGCAATGGCGACGGTCGATACATCATGCGCGGCCGCAAGGCCCATATAAAAGATGGCGAAATGCACCCCGCCCATGGTCAGCGAGATAATGACGATGGACAACATCTGTCCGCGATGCAGTTTCAGAAACGGTGCGAGGATGATGCTAAGCAGCAAAAACCGCAGGCCCGTAAACAGAATCGGCGGCAGCTCAGTCACGCCTGCCTTACCGGCGACGTAATTGAACCCCCACACCAATGTAATAAACAGGATCAGGGCAAGGTGCGGAGGAGACATAAGATGGTTCTAATTGATGCCTCTTTGTTTGGCAACCTTGTCATAAGCGTCATTGATGGTGGCGATTTTCGCATTGGCCACCATGACGAATTCTTCCGGCAGGCCCTGGGCGATCAGCAGATCAGGATGATTTTCTCGCACCAGACGGCGATAGGTCTGTTTGAGCACGGCATCGGTCACGGTATGCGAAAGCCCCAAAATCACATAGGGATCAGCCGCATCGGCCCCAACATGCCCTGCCCTGATGCGCGCCCAGTCCGCGTCGCCGAAACCGAAAATGACGGCGACCGAATGCAGAAATGCTTCTTCCTTGGGATGAAAGATATTGTCCGCCTTGGCTATGAAAAACAGGCCATCCAGTAAATCTTCCAGCACGCGGGGCTTGGTTTTGAACATTGCGGCGATCTGTTTGGCATATTGCTCATACCCGGCCACATCCTTGCGGGCCAGATCGAAAATACGCGCCACATTTGCCAGTTCGTCCGGCGGCACGTCAAAAACCTGTTTGAAGGCATCGACCTCTTCACGCGAAACATAACCATCCGCCTTGGCCATTTTGGCGCCCAGCGCGATAACACCTATGGTGAAGGCAATCCGGCTGGTGTCGCCACGAGGATCAAAGGGATTTGCCGTGCCCGGCTTTTCATCACGATCCAGGGCATAATGCCCGGCCACCAGGCCCAGCAAGACCCCCAGCGGACCACCCAGAGTACCCACCGCCGCACCAAATATTTTGCCCCATTTAGACATTGCGATACCTTTCCGCCCCCGCAGTATGGCCAATTTATTATTTGCGCAACATCTTTTGTTTTAGCGGTTACAGCGATCAGGCATGCGCTTTTAACAGCCTGTCCAGCTTTTCCGCAATTTCAGCGCGATGCGTTTCGGGAAGGTCAAACTCCACCGCAATGGTTCTTGGCAGGCGGCGGATCACCCGTGCGGGGATCGCCCCAACCCCTTCCAGTTCAATGCTTATCAGCATGCCTGCCCCTGGCACGACAGAACAGCGTAATTGCGCGCCACCAGCAGAAATATCCACCAGTTCCGCCGAAAAACTTTCACTATTAATTTTTAAGGTGGCGCTCAAAGCTACAGCGCCACGCCGGTATTGACGCCGCTCTGCGGCACTCATGCGCACATGACCGGCAGGATCCCTACGGCGGGTGTCGACGCCCGCATCATTGTTCCGGGATGCAGTCCTCATTTTCTTCTTCTCCCCATTCCATCCTTGAGCAAGGCTAATAGCCTAATGTTAAGATATTGTTTAGAAATCGATAGGAGGATTTTTTACATGAGAAGATTGGCAAAAATGCGGCGCGAGTAAGGTGAAAAAAATAATTAAAAGTGTGACAATGCGCACATTTTCGAAATCAGCATCGTGTTCGCACCTGCAATATTATTTTGCACCCGGTGTGTAATTGAGGTTTGACGCAAGCCAGCGCTCCACCTCGCGCACCGTCATGGATTTGCGCGCTGCATAATCCTCAACCTGATCCGGATCAATACGCCCGACGCCAAAATAACGGCATTCGGGGTGGCTGAAATAATAGCCGCTGACCGACGCCGCAGGCCACATGGCGAAGTTTTCCGTCAGATTGATGCCCGCATTTGCTTCTGCTTTCAGCAGATCAAACAAAGTGCGCTTTTCGGTGTGATCCGGGCAGGCCGGATAGCCCGGTGCGGGACGGATACCCCGATAGGCCTCGGCGATAAGCGCCGCATTATCCAGCGTTTCATCGGGCGCGTACCCCCAGAAACGCTTGCGCACCTGCGCGTGCATATGTTCGGCAAAGGCCTCGGCAAACCGGTCCGCCAGCGCCTTGATCATGATCGAGGAATAATCATCCTGCGCCGCCTGAAAGTCCGTTGCGATTTTTTCCACCCCATGCCCTGCTGTCACCGCAAAGCCGCCCAAATAATCTGCGATGCCGGTTTCCCTGGGGGCGATATAATCAGCCAGGGAAAAATTCTCTTTCCCTTCGCCACGGTGCATCTGCTGGCGCAGGCAATGTATGACAGCCAGCCGTTCCCGGCGTGTATCATCGGTGTACAGCTCAATATCATCACCGGTTGAATTTGCAGGCCAGAAACCGATCACCGCGCGCGGCTGAATCCAGCGCTCCGCGATGATGCGTTTCAACATGATCTGTGCATCATCAAACAGATTTTGCGCGGCCTCGCCGACTTTTGCATCTTTCAAGATCGCCGGATAACTTCCCACCAGTTCCCATGACTGGAAAAACGGCGTCCAGTCAATACAGGCGGCCAGTTCCGCCAAATCATAATCGTCGAAAGTTTTTAGGCCCAGAAATGACGGGCGCGGCGGCGTATACCCCTTCCAGGTCAGCGCAACGCGGTTCGCCCGCGCTTCAATCAATGTCGCGCGCCTTCCCTCGCGCCCGCTGCCGCGCGCATGCTTGCTGGCAATTTCCGTATATTCTGAACGCACCGCAGCGATATTGGCCTCACGCTGATCTTCGCTGAGCAGATCGCTGACCACCGATACCGCACGGGATGCGTCCAGCACATATACCGCCTGACCTTTAAGATAGTTCGGGGCGATTTTTACTGCTGTATGGATTTTACTCGTGGTTGCCCCGCCAATGAGGAGTGGAATAGTGAGGCCCTGACGTTCCATTTCGGCGGCAACCGTGCACATTTCATCCAGACTGGGCGTGATCAGGCCGGACAGTCCGATAATGTCGGCCTTTTCCCTGCGCGCCGCATCCAGAATGCGGTCAACCGGGACCATCACGCCCAGGTCAACCACATCATAATTGTTACATTGCAGCACAACGCCGACAATATTCTTACCGATGTCATGCACATCTCCCTTCACCGTCGCCATGATGATCTTGCCATTGACCTTTGCCGCCGTGCCGGAATCCACACGCTCCTGCTCCATGAAGGGCAGCAGATGCGCGACGGCCTGTTTCATCACGCGCGCGCTTTTTACCACCTGGGGCAGAAACATTTTGCCAGCCCCAAACAGATCGCCAACCACATTCATGCCGCGCATCAGCGGGCCTTCAATAACATCCAGCGACTGTGTGGCCTGTTGGCGCGCGGCTTCCGTATCCTGGATGATAAATTCCGTAATGCCCTTGACCAGCGCATATTCCAGCCGTTTTTCGACATCCCCTTCGCGCCACGAAAGATCGGCCCCCTCCTGACGAACGCCGCCGCCTGCACGGAAATTATCGGCAATTTCCAGCAGGCGTTCGGTCGCATCCGGGCGGCGATTAAGAATGACGTCCTCGACGCGCTCCAGCAAATCTTTCGGGATTTCCTCATACACCATCAGCTGGCCGGCATTGACGATGCCCATGTCCAGCCCGGCGCGGATGGCGTGGTACAAAAACACAGCATGCATCGCCTCGCGCACCGGATTATTGCCTCGAAATGAAAAAGACACGTTGGAAACACCGCCGGAGGTGCGGCAATAAGGCAATTCCGCCTTGATGCGCCGGACCGCATCGAAAAATTCGACCGCATAATTATTATGCTCCTCGATCCCGGTCGCCACTGCAAAAATATTGGGGTCGAAAATAATGTCTTCCGGCGGAAAATTGAGTTTCGAAGTCAGCAATTTGTAGGAACGCGCGCAAATTTCAAACTTGCGGTCCGCCGTATCGGCCTGCCCCTTTTCATCGAACGCCATCACCACAACGGCGGCGCCATAACGGCGCACCAGTTTGGCCTGTTGCAGAAACGGTTCCTCGCCCTCTTTCATGCTGATCGAATTGACGATGGCCTTGCCCTGCACACATTTCAGGCCCGCCTCAATGACCGGCCATTTGGACGAATCGATCATTACCGGGACGCGGCTGATATCAGGTTCGGACGCAATCAGGTTTAGAAACCGCACCATCGCAGCCTGACTGTCCAGCAGCCCCTCATCCATGTTCACATCGATGATCTGCGCGCCGCTTTCCACCTGTTGCCGCGCAACCGCAAGGGCAGCCTCATAATCGCCATTCAGGATAAGCTTTTTGAAAGCCGCCGACCCGGTGACATTGGTGCGCTCGCCAATATTTACAAATGTTGAAATCATGTGGCGAACTCAGCCTCTACATCCGATGTGACAGGAAAAATGAACGGCTCCAGGCCTGACAGCCGCATGGTCTTTGGCCGCACAGGAATTTTGCGTGGAGGCACGCCCGCCACCGCCTGTGCAATGGCGCGGATATGCGCGGGCGTTGTGCCGCAACAGCCACCCGCCAGATTGATCAGGCTAGAGCGCGCCCATTCCCCCACATGGGCCGCCGTTGTTTCCGGCGTTTCGTCATAACCGCCAAAGCCGTTTGGCAAGCCTGCATTGGGATAGGCGCTGACCGCCGTTTCCGCCACGCGCGACAGTTCCGCAATGTGCGGGCGCATCTGTTCCGCGCCCAGCGCACAATTCAGCCCGACGGCAAAGGGTTCAGCGTGGCGCACCGAATACCAGAACGCTTCCGGCGTTTGCCCGGTCAGGGTGCGGCCCGATAAATCCGTAATCGTGCCGGAAATCATTATTGGCAGGCGAATACCCGTTGCATCGAAAGTTTCCTGCACCGCAAAGATCGCCGCCTTGCAATTCAGCGTATCGAACACCGTTTCGATCAAAATGAAATCCGCACCGCCATCAATCAGCGCCGCCGCCGCCTGGCCATAGGCTGCGCGCAGTTCATCGAAATGAATATTGCGAAAGCCCGGATCGTTTACATCCGGCGAAATGCTGGCCGTGCGATTGGTGGGGCCAAGCGCGCCGGCAACCCAGCGCATTTTATCCGGGGTGCGCGCGGTAAATTCATCCGCCACCCTGCGCGCCAGCCGCGCGCTTTCATAATTCAATTCCGGCACAATATCCATCAGCCCATAGTCGGCCTGCGCCACCACGGTTGAACTGAATGTGTTGGTTAGCAGTATATCCGCGCCTGCATCCAGATATTGCGCATGAATGCCGCCAATGATCTGCGGCTGGGTAAGGGTCAGCAAATCACCGTTTCCACGCACATCATGATTGTGCCCGGCAAAGCGCGTTCCACGAAAATCCGCCTCAGTCAGCGAATGGGTCTGGATCATCGTGCCCATGCCCCCATCAATGACCAAAATCCGTTCACTGAGGGATTTTTTCATATTTTCAATTCTCGTGTTTCTTTTGTCCGTCATATGGACTTGCTCCCTTCCACCGGCGTCGCGCGCAAACCAAGTATGTGACAAAGCGCATAGGTCAGATCCGCGCGGTTTAACGTATAAAAATGAAAATCCTGTATGCCATTGGCGCGCAACCTCACACATTGCTCCGCAGCCGCCACAATGGCCACCAGCTTGCGGGTTTCGGCTTCGTCTTCCAATCCTTCGAACAGTTTCGCCAGCCAGTCTGGCACACTGGCCCCATTCATCACCGCCATACGGCGGGCGCCGTTGAAATTCGTCACAGGCATAATGCCTGGAATAAGCGGAACCGTGACGCCGGCTGCAACCGCGCGGTCGCGAAACCGCAAAAAACAATCCGTATCAAAAAAGAATTGCGTGATCGCGCGCGTGGCGCCTGCATCTATCTTGCGCTTGAGATTATCCATGTCCACCGCAAGATCAGACGAATCCACATGCCCCTCAGGATAGGCCGCCACGCTGATTTCAAAATTTCCTATTTTTCGGATACCCGCCACCAGGTCCGAGGCATACGCGTACCCGCCCGGATGCGGCACATATTTGCTCTGCCCTTCCGCCGGATCGCCGCGCAGCGCCACAATGTGGCGGATACCTGCATTCCAGTAATCGCGCACTACTTCGTCCACCTCCTCGCGGGTCGCGCCGACACAGGTCAGATGCGCCGCAGGGACGAGCGAGGTTTCATCGTGAATACGCTTTACCGTGTCATGGGTCCGCTGACGGGTGCTGCCCCCCGCACCATAGGTCACGGAAACAAATTGCGGCTGGAACGGCGCAAGACGGTGAATTGAACGCCACAGGGTTTCTTCCATCTCTGGCGTTTTGGGCGGAAAAAATTCAAACGACACCCGGATTGGGCCCTTCTGTAATGATGGCGCTCCACCAAGAATGAGGGATGCTGCGGGTTTTTCATTCTGAGATGTCATCGTAAATTTTCTCCGGTTGCCGCCATGTCCTTGCGCACAGGCAAAAAGCGGTCAAGATTCTGTGCAAGCCATATTGAGACGGTCAGTCCCTGTGATGAAACCGGCGGCAGATGCTGCACTTCGGCCAGGCTCAACCCGGCTGCCACACACCATGCCGACACTTCCTCCTCGGAAAAACCCAAACGGCGATGGGCATGGCTGTCGCGCAACTGTTCGATTGCGTGCGGTGCAAAATCAACAATCAGGATACGGCCATTCGGCAGCAGCACCCGCGCGGCCTCACGTATCGCCGCAGCAGGATTATCCAGATAGTGCAATACCTGATGCACCGTCACCAGATCCACCGAGCAGTCCGGCAGCGGAAGATTTTGCACTTCCGCCTGACGAACATGGAAATTGTTAAATCCCGCAGCTTCCAGGTTGGCGCGGGCAATCGCCAGCATCTCGCGGTTGCAATCTATTCCCGTCGCCTTTTCGGCCAGCCCCCCCAACAGCAGCAGGATACGTCCGGTTCCGGTGCCCAGATCAAGCGCATGCGCCACCGGGCGCGACCCCAGCATTTTCTTCACCGCTGCTTCTACCGCCGCCTCGGAAACATGCAGTGATCGTATCTTGTCCCACTCTGCGGCATTTTTTGAAAAATATTCCGCCGCCAGGCGGGTGCGTTCCTGACGCGCCTCATTCAGCCGGGAATTATCCAGCAGCATCGTTGCGTCATCCCTGGGCAGCAATTTTGTAATGGCGCAAGCCAGACTGCCCGATGTGCCGCCATCTACAAGCCGGTAAAACACGGATGTCCCTTCGGGCAGCCGCATGACCAGCCCCGCATCACACAGCAATTTCAGGTGGCGGCTAACCCGTGGCTGGCTCTGACCCAAAATCCGGATCATCTCCGATACGCTCAGCTCTCCCTGCGCCAGCAGCGCAAGGATACGTAACCGTGTCGGCTCGCCCGAGGCGCGCAACCCTCCCAGCAACGAATCCAAGCGTGGTCACTCCATTTGCGATTAAACGAATTCTTAAATATAAGGATATATTTATATATAAATCAATCTTATAATGCGCAGGCGCCGCCAAATGTCTTCTCATAGTCTTTAACCCCCCAAGAATCCCCAAACCTGGTAGGCCACGAGTAAATAAGGACGTATGGAATGTGGATGGAAAGCTGTTATAAAGCTGTAACGAATCTGGCGGAGGGGAATATAGGTAGCCCTCAATGTGGAGATTGGAGCGTTCGCGTCTTTTATTTTCTCTCTCAATAAGGACTCGCTAAGGCTTTTCAGTTAACATAAATATCGTCCGCTATTGGGAGATTTTGTCCTTGGGCAGCGGCAAATATTGCCGGGTCGGAAGCTATGGAATTTCAGTCGGGGAACTGGTTACGTGATGGATCTAAAATTGACAAAGCGCCTGGGTGCGCACCTTGGCGCCGCCACCGTAATTGTTGGCATGCTGGCCACCTCCATGGCTGTTCTGGCACAGGAAAATCCCGCCCCGGACGCCGCAGAGGAAGATGTCAATGACCCGTTTGAACCACTGAACCGGGCGATTTTTTCATTCAACCTGGGGTTCGATAAAATCATTCTGCGCCCGGCGGCTATTGCCTATCGCGCGGTTGTGCCTGCCCCTGCACGGGAATCCACGACCAATTTTCTGGATAATCTTGAAAGCCCGGTAATTTTTCTGAACGATCTGCTGCAGGGAAAGCCTGGCCGCGCGGGCAACACGCTGGCGCGCTTTGGCCTCAATACAGTCATTGGATTTTTTGGATTTTTTGACCCTGCCGAATCCATGGGGATTGAACGCCATGATGAAGATTTTGCTCAGACCCTCGGCACATGGGGGGTAAGTTCCGGCCCTTATCTGATGCTGCCTTTCCTGGGCCCCCTGCCGCCACGTGACACGGTTGGTTTTGCAGCGGATATTTTTACCGATCCCATGACCTATATACTGTGGCACCACAGGACAGCCAATCTGGCGCTGTACGGTGTTGATATTGTGGATCAGCGCCATCAGGTGATTGACGAATTCGATGAGTTGGAAAAATCGTCGGTTGATTATTACGCCGCTATTCGTAGTCTATACCGCCAGAGCATGAATGACCGCATTCGTGATGGCAAAGCAGATTTGGAAAACCTGCCCGATTTTGATAATTAAGCTGACAGCAGCACCCCCTAACGGATTCTATTTGATGTTCATGCGTTCGAAATTCATCCCGCTCACGGCTGTCATGTTGTTGGCCGCAACACTTTCCTTTCACATCACGGCACGGGCCGCTGTCGTCCCGTCTGCTTTTGTTGAAAGCCTGACCTATAGCGCTTTTGAGACGCTGCGCGATCCCGCCATCAGCGAAAAAGAGCGCTTTTCCAAATTCCGCGCTTTACTAAGCGACCATGTTGACATGCCGCGCATCGGACGCTTCGTCCTTGGGGCCAACTGGAAGCGTGCGGATGCGGCCCAACAGGCCGAATATCAAAAGCTGTTCCATAATTATGTCATCTCCGCTTATGCAGGCCGCCTGAAAGATTACACCGAAGCAAAAATCAGCATCAAAGACACCGTCAGCACTGGCAAAGGTGAACATATTGTCTCGACCCTGATCACCCACCCCAAAAATCCTGAACCGGTGCATGTCGATTGGCGCCTGCGTGAGAATGCGGGTGAACTACAGGTACTCGACATGTCGATAGAGGGCATTAGCATGGCGCTAACCCAGCGATCTGAATTTGCCTCTATCATTCAGCAAAATAATGGCGACATTAACGCCCTGCTGACACGCCTGCGCAGTTCCGCCGGGGCCATCAGTGACGGCAAGCAGGTTTCGATCACCAAATAGGTTTGAAGGCCTGCCCGCTTACGCCCGCCCGAGTTTTTTGAACTTCACCCTCTGTGGCCGGGCCGCATCGGCGCCCAGACGGCGTTTCTTGTCCGCCTCATATTCTTCGTAATTTCCCTCAAACCATTCGACATGGCTGTCGCCTTCAAAAGCCAGCATATGGGTGGCAATCCGGTCCAGGAACCAGCGGTCATGGCTGATGATCATGGCGCAGCCTGCAAAATCAACCAGCGCATCTTCCAGCGCGCGCAGCGTATCCACATCAAGATCGTTGGTCGGTTCGTCCAGCAGCAGCAGGTTGGCGCCCGACTTCAAAATCTTCGCCAGATGCACACGGTTGCGCTCGCCACCGGACAGCACACCGACTTTCTTTTGCTGATCCGTACCCTTGAAATTGAACGCCCCCACATAGGCGCGGCTATTCACTTCCATCTTGCCCAGCGTAATCACATCGGTGCCGCCGGAAATTTCTTCCCAGATATTCTTGTTCGGGTCCAGCGTATCGCGGCTCTGATCCACATAGCCAAGCTGCACGGTTGTGCCCATCTTAAGGCTGCCCGAATCGGGTTTTTCCTGTCCGGTCAGCATACGGAACAAAGTGGTTTTACCCACACCATTAGGACCGATAATGCCGACAATACCACCGGGCGGCAGGCGGAAAGACAGATCATCGATCAGCAACCGCTCGCCGAAAGACTTGTTAATATGTTCCGCCTCAATCACCACATCCCCCAGGCGCGGTCCGGCCGGAATGACGATCTGGGCTTTGCCCGAAGCCTTCTCGCGCGCCTCGGACCGCGCCAGCAAATCGCCATAGGCGGAAACGCGCGCCTTGTTCTTGGCCTGACGCGCCTTGGGCGATTGGCGTATCCATTCCAGTTCGCGGTCCAGCGTATCCTGAACGCCCGACGCCTCACGCTCTTCCTGCTGCATGCGTTTGCGTTTTTGCACCAGCCACGAGGAATAATTGCCCTCATACGGAATGCCACGGCCACGATCCAGTTCCAATATCCAGCCGGTGACATTGTCGAGAAAATACCGGTCATGGGTAATCAGGCACACCGTGCCTTTATATTCCTTCAGAAAGTTTTCGAGCCAGCCAACGGTTTCCGCATCCAGATGGTTGGTCGGTTCGTCCAGCAGCAGCATATCAGGCTGCGACAGCAGCAATTTGCACAGCGCAACGCGGCGCTTTTCACCCCCTGAAAGGGTGTCGATCTTCGCGTCGCCAGGCGGGCAGCGCAACACATCCATCGCCAGTTCAACCCGCGAATCCAGATCCCAGGCATTCAGCGCCTCAATGCGTTCCTGCAGCACCGATTGCCGTTCGATCAGCGCATTCATCGCGTCATCATCCATCGGTTCGGCAAACGCCGCCGATACGGTTTCAAATTCGTCCAGCAGCGCCTTGGTTTCGGCGACACCTTCCATCACATTGCCCCAGACATCCTTGCCGGGGTTCAGATCCGGTTCCTGCGCCAGATAACCAATCTTGACGCCCTCGGCGGCCCAGGCTTCCCCCTGATACTCCTTGTCCACGCCCGCCATGATGCGCAGCAGCGTCGACTTGCCAGACCCGTTAATGCCCAGAACACCAATTTTTGCGCCCGGCAAAAACGACAAACGAATGTCATTCAACACCTGACGGCCACCAGGATAGGCCTTGCTCAGCCCCTGCATCACATACACATATTGATAGGCCGCCATGAAACGCTCCAAAAACGGGAAAAATTCTTATACCAGCCCCTGCCACCAAGCAGACCGGCCAAACCGAGGGCCGGTTCTACGCCATCGCAGCCTCTCGCGCAACGCATCTGCTGCAACATCTTTAGTTAGACAAAATTACCTGCTATAGCCAATCCGGGCCTGTAGTTCAGCGGTTAGAACCCACCGCTCATAACGGTGTTGTCGCAGGTTCGAATCCTGCCAGGCCCACCACTCAGTCGGCGGCTTTTCCGGACAGTTAGCCGTGGCGGAGATAGCCCCGTAAATTTAGCGGGTTAGCACCCTGCCCCATCGCCATTTCCAGCGTGAGAGACCATTTTCTGGCGGTGTTCACCGCTTTGTGCGGATAAGTCTCCGCTGGCCGATTTCCAGTACATTCCGTTGGTGGGATTTCGGCAGCGAGGGCTAGGCTCCGTTCTGCGCTTCTGACGTCAATCTCCCACGACTTGAAAACGCCTCTGGCAGCGATTCTTGGAGCTGCTGGCACACTCAGAGACTATTCCAAGTTGCCAGAGCCTGATCGCGCCGAACTTATCTCAACGGTCATTGCTGAATCGGAGCGGTTGAACCGCTTCATCGCCAATCTTCTCGACATGACCCGGATCGAGTCCGGCGCGACGGAGCCAAATGCGTCTCTGCATTACGTCGGCGATATCGTGGGGTCGGCGCTGAGGCGTGCCGCGAAGCTTCTTGCCCAGCACGAAACCGAGATCGACATTCCTGCCGACTTACCGATGCTGAAACTCGACCCAGTTCTGTTCGAACAGGTTCTTTTCAACCTTCTCGACAACGCCGCCAAATACGCTCCGCAAGGCTCGAAAATTCGGGTTCAGGGTTGGACTGATGGCGGTTTCGTTCACCTGCAGGTCATGGACCAAGGACCGGGCATCCCTCCATCCGATCTGGAGCGTGTGTTCGATACCTTTTACCGCGTTCGCAAGGCCGACCACGTACTTGCTGGGACCGGCCTTGGGCTTTCGATTTGTCGGGGGTTCATCGCAGCAATGGGAGGAGCGATATCGGCGGAAAACAGGAGCGACCGTTCGGGTGCGGTCTTCACGGTTCGGATGCCGGTGCCAACCGGAGAGCCGACGTTGGAGGAGCTGTCATGACGAATACAGCCGTGAAGATATTAGTCATTGACGATGAGCCGGCTATTCGAAAGCTCCTTCGCGTCGGCTTGGTAGCAGAAGGCTATGCGATCGTTGAATCGCCAAATGCCCGAGATGCCATCGCCATGGTGAAGGAAGAGCGTCCTGATCTCATCCTTCTGGATCTTGGTCTACCCGACATGCCTGGACACGATCTGCTCGCGAAGTGGCGGAACGAACTTCTGGAACTGCCTGTCGTCATTCTTTCGAGCCGCACGGACGAGGCCGGCATCGTGAAGGCACTTGAGCTTGGCGCCGACGACTATGTGACGAAGCCATTCGGCATGAAAGAGTTGGTAGCACGCATCCGCGTCGCTCTCCGCCACAAGCTCCAGCAGCACGGTGAGCGTGCCGTGTTTCAGACGGGAGATCTGATGGTCGATCTCGTCAAGCGCATCGTCAAAGTCTCCGACAAGGAAGTGAAGCTGTCGCCCAAGGAGTACGACATCCTGCGTATCCTCGTGCAACACGCCGGCAAAGTTATCACGCATCACCACTTATTGGATCAGGTCTGGAATGGGTCCACGGACGTCCAGTATTTGCGGGTCTATGTCCGCCAGCTCCGTCAGAAAATCGAGCGCAAGCCGGACGAGCCTGAATATATCACGACCGAACAAGGAGTCGGATACCGGCTGCGCGAAGCCGATGAGGACCGCTGACGAGTCACGCGCGGTTTTCGGCGGCGCACTTGCAGACGCTCCCCGGCATACAGCCGCCGCAGCTTTCCGTGGAACGCGGCTGCAAGGTGCTGAACGTCAGCATCAGCGGATTTTACGCCTGGCGGCGGCGCAAACCCAGCCAGCGACAGCGCGATGACATGGTCTTGCTGGCCCATATTCGGGAGCAGTTTGCGCTGTCCAACGGCACCTATGGCAGTCCGCGCATGACGGTCGATTTGCGTGCAGATGGCCTTGCATGCGGCAAGCATCGTGTTGCCCGGCTGATGTGGGACAATGCCCTGAAAGCCCTGCAAAAGCGCCGTTACAAGAAAACCACCGACAGCGATCACGGCGGCCCGGTCGCTCCCAACCTGCTGGATCAGGATTTTACCGCTGTGGCGCCCGACCAGAAATGGGGTGTCGATATCAGTTAGATCCCGATTCAAAAGTATCTCAATGAGTTTAGTATCTTGCGATTCTGCGGGTGAGCATGCGGATGCTTGCGATGGTGGCCCATGCGGTGGAGCTTTCGATTGAGCGCTCCCAGTCTTTGGCGA